>CETN01078305.1_pt1 | contig 14898 bp, 16 predicted proteins | sample 531301 | NCBI WGS metagenome assembly CETN01 (sample SAMEA2622656, study PRJEB7988) | marine metagenome | isolation source: saline water (ENVO:00002010), including
TCAATAATAACATCTTGAAATGGAACTATTTCTTTTAAACCATTACAAATGATTGGCTTTCTAACTCTTGGATATTTATCTTGAAATTTTTTGTTAAACATATTGATAATATCTAAATCAATATTTGGTGAACTTTCCAAAAGATTGTCATATTCTGCACGACATATTTTCAAGAACTCACGACAAGGTTTTCTTTTTTTATCATGAAGTGACAATTCAATTTCAATCGCTCTTCCAAGTTTAGACCAAGCCAATCCGGATATTCTATGTCCTTCATATATTTCTGAATATCTCAAAAATGATAATAATGTTCCAAGTATTCCACAGAATATATTCAAAGAACCAACCGCAGCTGAAAAACCTTGTTTGAAATTTTCTGGAACATAACTATCTGTCGCAAAATTAGCTGTACCAGTTAAAGTTGATAATACAATAATTGGAATCTGTAAATGATGAAACTTGCTCTTATATTTTCTTTGTGAAAAATTATGTAAATATGCATAACACATTGAAATCTCGCCCCATTCACTCAATAGTTCTTCAATCTCCGGAGACCAATCTTCAATATCATCTGGAAGAGGTCTCGGTGTTCTTAAATCATTTATATTCATATTTTATTATATTTTTTATATTTAAATTTTATTCTGAATATAATTAAAATATCAATCTAATATATAGATGAGCGACGAAACGCCATTTCAAGTTAAACCGATAGTTGATGTGAAAAATACTTTACATGCTATGAACCGAATGTTGAATGAAATGAAGGTTGATGTCATCTGTATCAAATCCGATTTAAAAGAAATAAAAGAGATTTTAGATCAAAAAGAAAACGATTATAAACATAAAGAAAGTATCAAGTCTGGTTGGTTTCTATATTAACTTTTTTTTTCTAATATATATTATAAATGACTGATTTTCCAAATATTTCTGTTTTATGTCCCACTTACAACAGAAGAAAATTTTCACCTTTACTAATTAGAAATCTTAAAGTTCAAGATTATCCACATGATAAATTGGAATTGTGGATTGATGATGATGGTGATGAAACATTTATTGAAGATTTTGAATCTTTTGCAGAAGCTTTGAAACCTATTAAATTAAAACTTTTCAGATCCAAACAAAGAAGAAGTATTGGTTTAAAAAGAAATAATTTGATTAAATTAGCTTCAAACAATATTGTTGTATTTATGGACGATGATGATTTTTATCAGTCAACATACATATCTCATTCTTATCAAACCATGATTGAAAATAAAGCCGGTTGTGTTGGTTGTGACAAAATGATATTCTTGTACTCTCCATATACAAATAATGATTTTTATTTTTTAACATGTGGAGACAATAAAGAACTTATACATGAATGTTCCATGATGATGACAAAAAAATGGTTCAAATCAACATCTAAATTTCCAAAGACATCTATTGGTGAGGGAAAGAAATTGATGATGAATAGTAACTTAAACAAAGTTGCAATAACTCTTCCAGAGAAAGTGATGATTCAATTATGTCATAAAACAAACACTATTAATAAAGAACAATTCAGAAATAATAAATTAGATTGTTTTGAAATAAGTGAAGAAACAATGAAATTTATTCAAAATATATGTGAATGAAAAAGTGCAAGGGATAGAATTGAAAAAAAAATCATCTATGAAAAAAAAAAGTGTTTAGAAGTTTTTTTCGGAACTTTTATCCCTTGCACTTTTTTGATTAATTGAAAGTTTCAATAAATAATAATAAGAAATAATATTTGTAATAATTAAATAGACATTTATTAAAAAAAATAATAATTTATAGAAAAATAATAAAATGTTTATACTTATAAAGAATGGATTTTATACCAGAAGTGAAAATGGATTTTATCCCAAGTGATGATGAAAGTGAAAATGAAGAACATGTTGAAGAAAAAGTTCAAGAAAATGTTTCAGAAGAATTAAGAGTTAAAAATGATTCAGATGAAGAAATAATTGAAGAAAAGAAAGAACAAATTTTTGAACCTAAAAAAGAAGAAAATAAACCAAAGAAAGAACCATCTTTGAATAAAAATGGAAAACCAAGAAAAGCTCGTCCCCCTATGTCAGAAGAACACAAAGAAAAATTAAGACTTGCAAGAGAGAAAGCGATGGCTGTAAGAAAACAAAAAGCCGAAGAAAAGAAAAAGGACAAAGAACTTGAAAAACAAGAGAAAGAATTATTGAAGAAACAAAAAGTGAAAAGAGTCCAAAAATTGAAAAAAGAAGTTGAAGAAGATGAACCTCCAAAAGATAATGCACCAACTCAAAAGACATCTGAAACATGGATTACAAAGAAAGATCTTGAAAAAGCTCAACTTGAAGCCATAATGTCTTATGAGAAAATTCGCAAACAAAGAAAGAAAGAAAAACAAGAAAGATTGAAAAAAGAAGCGGAAGAACAACAATTGAGAAACACAATCATGAGAGCGGTTCAACCTCCAAAAGAACATAATCCATTCGCCGGTTGTTACTAATTATTTTAACTTGAATCTTCGTTTATAAGCTTGAATATTTTTCTTTAAATTTGTAGATGCCCCCCATAATATATAATAACTTAAATAACCAGCCGACATATAGTCGCCCTTCTCTAAATCTTTTTTGTGACGATCTCTGTATTTACTCCGTCTTGATTTGTCTTTGTGGATTGTATAATCTGAATATCTATCGTCACCAAATTGTGTCGTTTTTATCTTCTTTCCGGAATCGTCATAAAATATGGCTTTGAGCTTTTTATTTTTCGCCGTACCTTTTTCAATAGTCATTTTCATATTTATATTATATATGAAAAGATAAAAATATATGTTATAAAATTTATTTTAAACTCTGAAATCCATCTTCATCAACTTCAACATCATAATCACTTTCTGATGTGGCTGAACCTTCACTATCACTTAATCTTTCTTTCTTTACAAATTTTGGTGGTTTGTAATCTTCGTCAATCTTTACATGTTCTTTTAATTCTTGAATTAAATCTGGTCTTCCAACCATAGCTAAAATTGAAACAACATCTTCAAAGTAACTTGGATCCATATTATATTATAAACATAGAAAATAATTTTGATAATTACGCACAAAATACTTTCCAAATTTCGGAATATTCAACATCTGGATTTTTCGTCAATTCTGCAACTTTATCCATAAATGGTTCAACCTCCCATTCTTTTGTAAACTTACAACATAACAAATCATCAAAAAAAGAATAATCTTTTTCATCATCTTCTTCTTTAATCCATAGTTTTCTTATCTTCTGAACCTCCGAAACTTTTTCAACAAAATCATGTGTTGGAATCCACTTATCGGTCATTTTATATATTATTATATTATATTTTATTTGAAATTATAAATTTTGTTTTTTTTCATCTTTTTTATCTGGATTCAAAATTTGTTGAATAATATCTGTTGGCGTTCTCTTTAATTTTGTTATTTTGTAAATAATGGCCGAAGTCAAATCAACATTTGCATATTCTCCATCTGGATCATGAATTGATGTTGTAATATCTGACAACATAGTTTGTTTTGTGATAGTGAACGACAGCTCACTTGGATTTCCCAGAAAATAGTCACGATTGGCTGAATACTTATCCACGACACAACAAAGTGGAAGTTGTGAACCAGTTGGATTTCCTCCAATAGTTGAATAACCTTCAATAATTGAACTCCTTATTTCATAATAAGGTTTAAGAACAGATTTTTGAATATCAGTTGCGACAATAGAAGTTGATTGAGTTTTGATTGTAATCTCTGGAAAAAATGTGAGTGGAGTTCCAATCGTTCCTTTTGGTCTAAATGCATAATGATTGACCGCACTATCTCCACTCCCAGATGTATGACTTAAATATGTTTCATATTCAAAAATATTTTGTGGATATGGAAGGGAAGTATAATACATGTTTCCACCGAATAAATTTCCAATAAGTACTTTTGAATCTGTTGAAACTATTTCCGCATTTGTTGTTGGACGATATAAAGCCGAATTATTATCATTATTGACACGATTTTTTAATGTGTTTAATTCAGAAACAGAAGAGTTGACGGCTGAATAATCAAAACCTAAAATATCCCAAAGATTATCTTCCCAATTTTCTTCATCATATCCCCAATTATCTATATAGATTCCACCATGTGAATCAAATATTGAAAATGGTTCAACATTTTCATTTCCAGCTTCAAAATTATTTGTGTTTAAACCTCTATTTGTTGCATTTCCTTGAACTGAATCCGGTGTTTCTGGATAGACACCAGCCCTATAACCTTGATTATATCTGTTATATGGTTTGAAAGTTGGAGAGAAACCAAATTGTGGTGGTCTTGGATTTATCTTGTAAACGACAGCGTTTGCGTCCGCATTTATTGATGGAGCTATAACTCTATTTTGTGAAGTTGGAATTTGAGTTTTTGAATTGATTGCGGTCAATTGACAACCGGCCATCAATCTATCTCCAACATTATTCGCTGTGTGAAATCTTCTAATTTCAAAACGATTTGATGTGGAATTATAATCAAAAGCTGGATTATTGGCTCCAATATATGTCATCGTCTGATATGGTGTCATGTCAATTCCAGCGTTGGACGCATTCACATTGACAATGATATTTGATGTTGAAGATTTTTGCTCTGTCGCCACATTTCCGGCATTGTTTATTATTCGCACATCAACACCAATATCTCTGTCACTATATCCACAATATGGTGTGATGATGGCTGTTGAAAATGCCGATGAATGCAAATCAAAACCAATCCTTCTTTTGTTTTTGATTGCGGTTGTATTTGGAAAACTTCCACTTTCTGTGAATAAACTTTCAGCCAAACCTCCTCTGTGTCGTGTGTCTATCATAATATAATGTTTCCGAACCAAAGGCCCTCCGCTCGGCCCTTCAAAAACAGTGGCTGGTCTGGCGAAACCCATCATGAGTGGATCATTTACAAAATCAAAATCTTCCGCTTCAACAAAATCATTCCTTGTTGAATCATCGTACACAAAGAAAACAGCCGAAGAACATTTATTGACATTTTCTGAACCCACTTCAATTTTGAAATGGTCTTCTCCAAGTTGTGTTTGGCTTGGAGATTCTTCGGTGTTTGATGTATAAACATTTATATGTAAAAACCTTGAATTGTCTTTATCTGGATATTCAGCTCCATCTGGTGTTAAATCAACTTCATTTGGATCATAATCAACACTATCTTTCAAAGAATCCCAAATTTCCGGATACAATCTTTGTGCGTCAAAAAATTTCAATAAAGATTCACAATTTTCTTTTGTATATTCTACATTTAAAATAATTGGATTTTCTGCATCAACCAATCTTTGAGGTGGATCAAAGTTTTGAATCTCAAAGACAATTTGAAGTCCCTTGAAATAATCACCTTCAAACCAATCTGTCAATTGGATTCCATTTTGAATGATTGGAGTTGCTTTGATGACTTGTTCTATCATCATATCTTTTCCGGCTTCATATATTTCTGGTCTTTTAATTCCAATATATCCAAAAGTTGAAATATAATCAAGATTATTTTGTGTCACTTGTGCCGTTGAAGATACAACACCAGAAATAAAAGATGTATAAGTACCATTATTGAAATTATATAAATTTTGAGCGTCAATTGGTTTATATGTTGTTGATTCAGTTATTTTTGTAATGGTTCTTTCAAAACCAGCTGAATCCAATATTTTAAAATTAACTGGCTTCTTTGTTTCTGTCAATTGTTGTGTCAATTGATTTGCGGTTGCACTCGCTGTGTTAAAACCTTGATTGACACTTAAATCAATTCTTTCTCTAACTCGTAAATAATTTCCTTCGGAAAATATTCCATTCACAGAATCTTGTGGATACATGCGAGTGACTTGTGCGTTTTCAAAAACAACATCAGATGAATATCTTATTTCATCTTTGATAAATAATGTGAATCGTGTATTATCAACTCTTTGTTTATATTGTGAACCACTTGAAATATTTCTTTTCACCCAATCTTCTGTCACATATAAATTTGGATTAATTGTATATCTACACAATCCATCATTCTCTTCATCTTCTCTTGTGTAAAAATTTGAATTTGATGCGGGTTGGCCTCTTGTATAATCACCATGAGTGAATCTTCTTGGTTGTTGAATATAATTTGGATATTCATTTGATGTAATATAATAACCAATAATCATTGGAGCGAGATTATCTTTTAAATCAACTTCTTCATTTTCTTTTTTAAAAGTTGTAATAGTTCTATAATTTCCAAGACGATAATTTGGATCAAATGATGTTGATTTCGTGTAAAAAAAATCACTTTTTTGAATATCTGTATATGTACCAACTTTATTTTTTCCCTTCACATTTCCTTTAAACTCAATTGTTGATGGATTACCGGCTCCGACTTCTGAAATAAAAGCCCTATCAACTGAAACTTTATCACCAACATTCAATCGGATCGTCTGTTGCAAAGGGTTTGTAAATACAGCGGGATTTGAATTATTATTGGATCTCGCTTCAACTGACGATGACCTATTACAATTTATCAGAGTTATATCAGTATATTCGCTCATATTTATATTATGAGTATATAAAAAAATAGATTAAAAAAACATATTAAAAATTATATCAAGTTTTTATCAAGTAACATCTTAAATTTTGTTTCATGTTTCTCTTTGAACTTTTCAACATTATCTTTTTTCAGATAATACTTATATAAATTTTTAGCTGAAATCAAATCCTTGTTGTTTTCATATTTTTCTTTTTTCTTATCTTTGTTTTTTTCATAATGAGCTTTGGCTCTGGCTCGGTTCTTCATAATAAAATCTTCTTTATTTTTCACAACTTCATGATAATATTTATTTTCTCTCATACGCTTTTTTTTGTAATTTTCCAAAATCCTTTGAATTTGTTCTTCTGATAAATCCATTGTATCTATATATTTATCATAGATAATTTTTTAAATGATTTAACGAACTAATTTTTTCCGAATGTGGAAACAAATGATTGTCTTTCCATTTAATGCCGTGCAGAAAGTTTCATTATCATAGACAATATCAACATCAAAAGAATTTATATATAAATCTTCTGGATTGTTTAAATCAATATATGTTTTTTCATGTGGTTCAAAATATAAGGCCCCAGTTTCATTTCCTCCATTATCAAATCTTGGAAGATGAGCGACTATTTTTGAAATAGATCCTTGTCTCGCATTTAAAGAAGTTTGTGTGAAATTATTCAATCTCACAAATAGAGAAGCTCCGGAAGTAATTGTTGGAGCTTTGATACTCTTGATTATTGTGATAAGATTATCTGACGCACTATCTGGAACAGATATTGGTCTTCCACTGAAACCAAATGACATTTGAGAATTTGCTTGATCTGTTACATCGGCTCCATATTCAAGAGATTTTGCGGTGATGATTGTGTTTTTGTAATCTGTCATTCCACCAGATGCATTCACACCTTTTGGAGCTAAAATAGTTCCGGCGACGCTACGACTATTCCACGGACGAGATTCAACTTGTTCTGCGAGAGCTTCTTCCCCATTAAACTCAACCTTTCCCCACCAATTATGTTCCATATAATTCGTATCAGTATAATCTGGATAATTTGTATAATGTTGAAGATTTTCAATTGTTAATGTTTTTCCAGTTCCTCTGGAACATGAAAAGGTTGGAAATAAATTCCATTTCGCACAATTAGTTGGATTCATAAATTGGTTCTTTGTTGCGGCTGGTTTTGTTCCACCTTCACCATCATCTGTACTTCTCATGGTCGTGAAATCACATAAGATTTTGTAAGCGTCAGAAGCGTTTCCAAGTTCAATCTTTATCTCTTCATTTTGTAATGTGAAACGAACTTTTTGATAAGAACCATTATTTGTGGCGATGTCATATTGTGTTCCAAAATTTGGATTATGTGAACCATAATAAACAACTTCATTCATACATATTCCACCATTAGAAGATGTCCCAGATTGGAAAACATATAATAAATCACCACTTCTAACTATACAAACATCATAAAAGCCTCGTCCTTGCATTCCGGTTTCAAAAAAAGCCCCATTTTGATTTGCTGCGAAATTGTAATGGTTCGGAATACTAATTTGTGCCCCCAAAAGCTCTTTTTGTGTATTGATACGAGATAAACCAACAATAAATGGATTTCTTGATCCAGCTCCACCAGTATTCAATCCATTAAAGTTCATTATACATGTTCCGTTGTTTTGAGATATTGGTTGAATTCTTGTTTGAGCGTAAAAACCATTTTTCCCAGTTGATGTGATTGTTCCAGCGGAAGTTGTGAAACCACCTTGTGAATCAATAGAAATATCTGTGAAACTATCTCCAATAGATGCATTATTTTTTGTGGTCTTTGCGGTCTGTTGTGTGAAAGTCCATTTATAACCATCAAACGCATTTGTTGCCGATACATAGTTTGGTTCAACAACAATATTTGCGGTCACTGGATTTTCTCCGGTTATGAGTGAAGGGTGAAAAGCTGTTTCTGCAAATGATTTTTCAAGATCATTTGCAAAGTCTGTTGTATTTCTTGAAACTCTTTTTCCATCTCTGAAAGCTGTTCCAGTACCACCAATCCCAAAAAATGGAATAGTGGTTGATGATTCAATATTTTCAATTTCTGTTGATGCGTCTCCACCAATTGGAGTTCCAAAATAATGACAATAAGTTGTGTTTGTTCTATCAACAACCAATAAAGAATTCTTATTAATCTTGGCCGATTGAAGAGCTATTTCAGAATTGGCTGGAATCTTGTATGTGTTACGCAATGCGTTCTGATATGAGAAAGGCTTGAATGCATTTGATTCATCAATCTCGTCTTGTCCGATATTAGAGGTGACAATTAAACTCATTTTATATTATATTAATATAAAAATATTTTCTAAATTTTAAAAATAAAATTATATATTAATATTATAAGATGGCGAAAAAGTTAAAAAAAAAGAAAGTTGTTAATGTTAAACCAATTGAAAATCATGATAATATTCAATTAAATATTAAAAAAGAATTAGAAAAAGAAAAAGAAGTTAAACCAAAAGATGTTTTCCAAAATTATCCAACTAAAAAAAAGACTAAATATTAATCTGAATCGTAACAATAATCAGCTCCATCATCAAAGACAATTCCATCATCATCTTCTTCAACATCATACTTATATTCATATTGTTGAAGATGATTCCATTTTTTTCTCGCTTCATCAAGAGATGGAAGTATCATGAAGATACGACGATTTTTCTTCAATTGTATTTGTTTATCTTTGAATAAATCATCAAGACAATATTTTTTAATATCTGCATAAAAACGATTATCTTGAAATTTTCTTGTATCACTATTGATTGACATATAAACTTCATAAAGCCAAGATTTCAAATAAGCTACACCTTTATTTCCATTTTTATCTTTTGTTGGAATCCCACATCGTTTTCTATATCCTTCATCGTAACTATCTTGACGATGAAGTGTTCCCCATTCAATAAAATCATTTTGATATGTGAAACCTCCATTTTGCATAACACTATTCCACCACGACAAAACACTATTCCAATTTCTCTCCACTTGATTTTGAAGAAGGTCTGTCTTCTTAAACTTTCTTGGATTGAAATCAGAAATATCTCTTTCATATAGAACTTTGGCGAATGATTCAAGAGGGCTTTCAAGAATTGACTTGATATAATCATCTTTTTCTTGTGAATCTACAATTCCAGATAAGAAATCATTCAATTCTAAACAAAACATTCTGCGTGATTTTGCGTCAGCTCCACAAAACCAATCGTTGTTTGTTGTGATAATATAATTCGCATAACATGAAATAATATAGTTTTCTTTATTTTTCTTGTTGATAGTTTGACGAGATTCTGTGATTTTATTTTTGACAACACCTTCTAATTGTTTATCTCCACCCCAGAAGGCTTCATCAAGATTGACAAGAATCTTTCCCTCCAATTGTCCGTTGAAATCTCCGAATAAAAATTTGGCGTTTGAGTTCTGACAATAATGAGTGTCTCCAATAATTTTTCCAATCTTATCAAGAATGAAACCCTTTCCACCACCTTCGGCTGATTTCAAAGCCATCAAAACTCCCATTTTGATATGAGGTTTTTGAATAATATGTGCGAGATAATTCATCACATAATTGTATGAATCTTCATCTCCATTACACCAAGATTTCTTAATATGATTGAGAACTGGTTCTGCAAGGGTTTCATCTGCGTCTCTACAATCTTCATGTTTTATTGCGTAACCATTCCAAAGATTGAAAATATCAGACGGACAATTATCTCTTGGATCAAAGTCAATCTTTCTGACTTCTCTTCGGTCACTCCACATACACCATTCTTTGAATGGATTGATTTGTTTATTTTTGGTCTTTTCTCCGTCTTGATATGTGAATGTGAATATCTCTTTTTGAAAATGGTCTTTGGCTTTTGTCGGCCCTTTCAAATACCAGCACTTGTCCCATTTTTCTGTTCCATCTTCATTCACAATAATCTTCTTATCCATAATAATATAATCACCAGTTTCACGAGTAAAAATTAAATTTGTATTCATCACTTTTAACATTTCATTTATCGCACCTTTGATGAATATTTTCTTTGAAGGTTTTTCTTCATCTTCTTCTGCATTTTGTTCCCAAAATTGAAGTCTCTTTTTATAATTATTTTCAAGAACTTGTTTGAATAAAGCCTCTAATGTATCAAGTTTTTCTTCTTCTGGTGGTTTGTACTTATTCTTTAATTTGCGAAGATATGTCAAACCAAGTTTGTTTCCACCATCATCATTTTTGAATGATTTCCATTTATAATTAATATCTCTTTTTGTTGTATTGTTTTTGAATCCATCATAATCTTTTGAAAAATCTTTATATAATGCAAGTCCAATCGCATCACCTTCTGTAATATTATGAAGAGCCATTCCAATTTCAATCCATGTTTGATATTCATAGCATTCTTTGTTTCTACAAATATCCAAAATATCTTGAAGTTCTTTTGAATCATATTTGCGTTTTGGAACTTCAATTGGATCAAACTCAAAATCATCATCATTTTCAACATTAGCTTTTGGAGATTGTGGTGGAGATGATGGTGGTGACATGTCTGGAAGATCTTTTGCATTTGGATTGGTGAAATCATTTGAATGAAAGAAATGTTTCAATGGTTCTTTTATGTGACTTGATGCGACTTTCTTTCGTTCATCTTTTGGTTTGTGACACAATATCATTCTCATCAATCCATTCTTCCGATATATTCCTTTATCAAACATCATAATTTCTTTTGGATCATTTTCCAAATAATTGTTTTCATCTTTAAATTTTATGTTATATAATTTATGTTTTGCGTTAAACTTTCTTAAATCATCAATAGTTGTTTCATAACCATTCATAACAAAATGAAATGATATTGCGAAACCATTTTTTGTTTTCTGAACTCCACCTTCTTGATATTTTTTTTTCTTGTCACCGTGAGAACAAGCCACAGCGATGTCTGAATCTGGATATAATGGTTTGAGTACTTCAAGGGTTTGTTCCTTAATACTTTTAATGAACTTTACTTTCTTTGTCATACTTGGAATATTCTTTTCTTGAATCATTATATCAATATCATAAAATGGTTTTATTTTAGTATCACCCAACAAATTTTCAAATAGACATGTTGGAGTTTGTTTACATTTTTTTATAATTTCATCAACTTGATCTTTGTTATAATCAACTGGATTCCATTTGTTCCAATTGGCGTCTGTATCATAATTGAATGCAACCAACTTAATCATATTATTATTATTATTCATTTTAATCTCTTTGATTTTATTTCTCAAATTGTTTTTAAATATGTTTTTTCTATCCATTTATATTTTAACATAGAAAATAATTTCAGAGAAATACCGCAAAAATGAAAACTTAAATATTCAAAAAATAATGGCCTTTAAATTTGGAACAATTGAAACATATTATTTCACAATGAAAAAGTGTTTCTTCAAATATATCAATTGGAAGAGAAATAATTGAATCAATTGGCGGATATGTATCACGGATTTTTTTCCATCTTGAACTATTGATTCTTTGATTCAATCTGAATCCCATCGGACATATCATGATAATTGGAATATTATTATCAACCAATTGCAATACTTTATCCATAAAAACTTCAACGGCTAATTTTCTTCCAGTACCAACATTGAATGGTGGATTCATTATAACAAAATCGCAATCAATATGTTCTGTCTCTTTTAAAAAATCAGTTCCTTCTTTTATTTCATAATTGATAATATCACAATCAAATCTTTTTGTTAATCTTCTATCACCACAACATGGATCAAGAATACATTTCGGATTGTAATGTTCTTTAATTAAATAAAATAAAAATTCACAAACCCTTTCATCTGTTGGTGTGTCATTTCTTTTTTTTCCTTTATTATCTTTTTTTATATAAACACTCATTTGTTAAATGCAATATTTTAATTATTAATCTTAAATAATACATTTTTATTCAAAAAAAATAAGAAATAATCAAATATTATACCTCTTTAAGTATTCTAATTTAACATTTTACCATAAAACACTTAAAAAGATACAATAATTCCGGAATTATTACTTCTTTATATCCTTTTTTTAGTATAATTCAAGTTTATTTCCATATATTTGATATAAAATAGACATAATTTTGGATTATTAATACTTAAACAATTATTATTTTATATATTTAATATATAGAGAAAATGATTCGCAATGGTTCAGAAGGTTCATTGAACTTATATTTCAAAGGCTTGTTGATTTCTTCTTATCCCTTAACAAAGAAGAAAACATTTGAAAGATATTTTTATCAAGGCGAATATCTTATAAGAAAATCAAAACATATTCCAATTAAACTTCAAATAAAAACATATCTTAAATATTGTAATATGATTTTAAATCGCAAAAAAAATAAACAACCCATTTATGCATCAGATCACATCATGTTTATGAATAGTTTGTTTGCATTAATGAGATTAAGAATAATTGATGATGATGAATCAAATGGCTACTTAATTATGAAGAAGAAGAAATGATTATTTCGGAAATTTTACATTATATTTTTTTGTTATTTCTTTATCAACCTTTCTTGCATTTCCTCCTAAAATGTACGAATACAATCTCGCATAAGCCCAAGATTGCGGTGTTTGATTTGGCCTTGATCCAGATGATTTATAAGCTCCCTCACCTTTCTTGAATACTTCATCAATGGCTTTGAATGGAATCCCAGTAACCTTTGCAATGTTTCTTTTACTTCTTCCACCTTTCATTTCATCTAATTGTTTTCCATATTTTTTATTGAACTTTATAGTCCATGTTGACTCCTTTTTTGGAGCTGATGTTTTTGGTCTTGGTTTTCCTTCAATAATACTTTTAACTTGTTTCTTTTTTTCTTCTCCCTTTAAATTTCCAACATAACTTTTTGGAACATTTCTTGATTTTCCTTTATATGTTATTTTTGTTTTTTCAACCATTTATAATATTATATAATTTATTTTTCTTTATCATTTAATAATTCATTTATTGGTTTGATATATTGTTGTTCTATATCAACACAATCATCTATTTCATCTTTTCCTCTATCACATCTCCCTCTCTTTCTTATTTCATAAGGTGATGATTTATGTTCCCAACCAACAACTCCATCTTTGCATCTCCACAAATAAAATATTCTTAAATTTGGATTCTTCTTTAATATTTCATTTCCTTTAATCAATTTATTTTCTCCAAAGAATAATGTTGGATATTGTTTTTTAAATATTCTTCTTGTTTTCATTTCAATAAAATAGCTTTCATTGTATTTGTCAAACTCATAATATTCTCCCATTTCCGGATTATTCTTTGATCGGAATAGAGTTCCAAATATATCTTCAAGATATTCATGTATTTCTTCCTCGGACTTAAATCCATATTGTAAATCAATTGATTTTTGTTTATTCATTATATATTATATTAGAAAAAAAATAATCTATAATTTTAACGAAAAAAGTGCAAGGGATAGATTTTGATTTTAAATCATCTATACAAAAATAAATGTTTTAGTTGTTTTATTTTTCAATTCTATCCCTTGCACTTTTTAATCAAAAGAAACAAGAATTGGATTCTCTTTTGTTCCATATCTAATTTTAAGAGATGTCATATAAACTTTCTTAATCAATCTTTTGTTTATAATCTCTCTCTCAACACTTGGAGAAATTTTCGGATTTACATGATTTATTTTCATAGATGATTTATTGTATAATTTACACGCTCTCCGTACTGATGGAATATCTCCCCATTTACATATTGAAATCAAACTATTATAACAAGATTCATGTGAATCAAATGTTGATTCATTCAACATACAATCATTATTGCAATATTTAATAACCTTCTTTGATATTAACATGATTCTCTTTTTCTCACTTATATTTGGTCTTTGTTTTGTTGTTTCGTTCTTTAAGTATTCAATTAATTCAGTTTTATTTTTGATTTGTTTATTGTATTGACAATCATCTATTTTTTCATCTATCTCTCTTAATAAATCACATTTACTTGATGATTTATTGAGATAAATTTTCAACTCTTTGAATATTTCTATAAGATCTTTTTTTGAATGTGTTTTATGAATAATCATTTTTTATAATATATTAAATATTTTATTTTTCTAATATATACATAAAGAATGTCAGAAGTGAAAAGACAAAAGAATGGAGAACTTACAACACCAGAAATCAGAAAATTAATAAAAGCCCATAATGTATTATCGGCGATCAAAATCCCAAAAGGTGCAAAAAGACAAGATATAATTGAATTATTGAAAAAGAAGGGATATATGATAGATCATGAGAAAGCCGAAATGAGACCAATTACAAAGGGAAAAGTTCAGAAAATGAAAGTTATTAGTCAGA
>CETN01010137.1_pt1 | contig 14847 bp, 29 predicted proteins | sample 531301 | NCBI WGS metagenome assembly CETN01 (sample SAMEA2622656, study PRJEB7988) | marine metagenome | isolation source: saline water (ENVO:00002010), including
CTGCCCCACGCCATAAATTTTTCCCCGTTCACTTCAATCTCTCCTGAAATGTCCCAATCTTTCTCTTCGGACTTTTGCCTATTCACATAGAGAACGCCCACTTCTTTGTAGGCTAAATACATCTTATCGCCCTTCTTAGTGGTTACCTCTACAACGGCAAGATCGTGGTCTGAGCCGTCAATATCGACAGTTCCAGCCCGAAACACTTGCATATGATTAGCGGAAAACAGATTTCCTGAATTTGGATAATCACTCATAATAACCCTCCTTGTCTGGGATCGTGTGTTGCTGGCTTCCATTCAATATCTGCTAATTGATATTGACCGCCAAATTTTGATTGGTGAACAGCACCTTTCGGCTTGTAAAGCCTTAATTGATCAGGCAACAATTCCATCGCCTGACCACCATGCTCAATTCGTAGACCGCCCAACGAAACAGCCTTTTTTAATTCATAATCACGAATTGAAACAAATTTACCCTGCCACAGTTTTTTAACCTTCTTTGTTAGCATCCTCTGTAACCTCCGAATATTTGCCTTCATACAAATCCATGCCTAACCCGAACATCGCCAACGTCTTAACCAAACAACGCATTTTAGCATCGCTGATATCTCTGGCTGTGGGGTTGGGTATTGCCTTATTTGAATAGTCCATCACAGGCAACCACATATCCCTGCTTACGCCTTCAATGGTAACAGTACAATGAACAGACGCAGTTTCATTCGCATAATACATAACGTCATACAGCTTACCGCCACGATCAAACATTTCGAACTGATAAGTTGCGTCTGGAAAGTGGTTCATTACCTCACGCCAAGCAGATGACCACTTGTAATAATGCAGATCGTAAGGCACATCATCCCATTGCCCTGTTTTGGGATTGCGAAATTTACGAGTTAACGTCCTCGTTTCAATATCACGCTCACCAATCTCCAAATTGGTAAAAGTGTCCCAGATATCTTTAAATATTTTTGCCTTCATCATTTTTTTGTCTCCATTTGCCAGACTGTTTTGGCTACTGCCTTGTCCGCATCCGACCATGCCCAATGATCAAGGTCTGGATACACTAACTGACAACACTCAATAATGTCGTCAGAATAACTTAAAACTTTTTCGAGAGATAAAGCCGCAAGTGTCATTTGGCGAATATGATAGTCAACATTATCAACCTTAAATGAACTGACGCCCTTTTTAGATACATAATCGACATAAGGCTCACGCCCTGTTGCAAAGCCGTAGAATGCCGTTTGCCTCGCATGAGCGAGGGTCAATGAACTAACAGACCGCCCAACAGACTTAATATCTCTGACCTTGTTTGCATACAGCAGATCGTAATATCCGATTACGTTAACATCCACCTCTGGTATTCGGGTAATGATTTTACCCTGATCCCCCTCTAAAGGCTCATCTATTTGCCTGTAAAACTCCATGCCGTTTTTGACATACTTGTCTATATCTTCACGCTCTTGCTTAATTTTCAATTCATTATGATCAGAACTCGCCTTTTCACTTTGTTCATCAAAAATCCTTTTGGCATGGATTATTAAATCCTCATCTGAAACATCAGAGTTTTTCAAGCCAGCGGTGATAGCACGATCAGTAGCAGTCCCACGCCAAGCAGACGCACCAGCCTCCGACTCGATTAAACCACCTATTTTTAACAAGCATTTTGCTGGCTGGCTTATCCACAGATTCAAGGTCGATGGGCTTAAATGACCAACATTATGCTTCATCCATATATCCATATATGCCTCCGTTTGTTCGACATGGTATAACATGGATTGCCACAATAAATCAAACGCTATTTTATAGGCAGTTGGTTACTAAGTGCAAACGTGTTAGAATCACTTCGTGAGAAGGAATAAATATAATGCAAAAAGAACGATTGTTGACGGTATCAGTTTCGCCTCAAAAAAAGAGGCTCAACGATACGGGCAACTAGCCTTGCTGGAATCAACTGGCAAGATAGATAATTTGCGTATTCAGCCCCGCATACCCTTGATGGTGAACGGGCAAAAAATCGGTCATTATGTAGCAGATTTTCAATATGAATTTGCTGGAAAATTGATTATTGAAGACGTAAAAACACCCGCGACTAGAACACCTGTCTATAAGCTAAAAATAAAAATTCTCCAAACCTATGACCCGCCCGTAGAAATCATTGAAGTGTAATGCTATAATCAGCTTGGGCTATTCGGCTCATTTCCAAAGTCCAGTGTGACTAAAAACAGGCTGGGCATTATGGTAGTAGCAGAAGTTCTCACAGGAATTGCGCTTGTAAAACAAGCAACAGATTTCATCAAATCAAATATTAATACAGTCAACGACATTCGTCAGATTGGCTCTCAGATTGATGATTTGTTGCGTGGTGAACAAGAATGCCAAAAGGCTAGAGCGAAAAAATCAGGCACTTCCATTTCAGATCAATTAGGATTGGAAAATGTCGCAAGTGAAGTCATTGATGCAAAACTGGCGCAAGAAAAGCTGCGAGAAGTCGCCACGATGATTGATCTGAGATTTGGTCACGGCACTTGGCAAGGCATTGTGGATGAGAGGGCAAGGCGTATGCGAGAAGCAAAAGAAGAAGCACGAAAAGAACGGATTAAGAAGCAAAAAAGACAAGAGGCATTTTTTGAGATGTTAACAATGGCATTAGGTGTTATCATTTTATCAGCCGTGGCAATCGGCATGGCGTGGTTGTTTGTGAAGGGGTGATCATGGCGCAGAAAAAATTACAAAAAAACAGCGAATATGATGAATATGATATGGATGGCGATGGGGTTGTAACCGATGACGAACTAGAACACGCCAAAGAAATCCGTGAAACTGAAAGAGATTTACGCAAAAGTTTGGCTCAACTACGCATGGCAAGATACACATTGATCGGGATGGGTCTATTCACAGCGGCACTATTTTCACCTTGGATTCCACTTGAAAGAATAGAAGCCCTCAAAGACATTAGCAATCTGTTCTATATCTCTGGTGCAGGAATTGTCGGGGCTTATATGGGAACTACCGCTTGGATGAGCCGCAAATAAACCTTTCTTATGAGCAATGGCAAGCAAGGGTGCTAGTGCTTAAGTCTCGCATCAGGGCAGTCCAGCATATGGTGGAAAATGAGATACAGAAAGACGAGGCCAAAAGCATCAAGACCGCAAAAGCCTTTGGGAAAAGTTCATCAGGGTCACAACTGCAAAATATGTAATTCACACTTAGCCTGTTATTCATTCGATTATGGGAAAACTTGGTATTGCAGTGAACATAAAGAAAGAGGCAAGCCCTAGACTCGCCCCTCCCATCCGTTAGCGACCAAACCAAGCGGATTCAATACCAAAGGTCATCTTGACAAGAATAATAAATATTTTTCATCAAGGTCATCACATTATATGCATCATCAGAGAAACTTTTTCTGATCTCTTCAAAGGTAAAGCCATCGTAAGACGTAAGATCAATTCTCCACTTAAAATGCATACTCGAAACCTTGAGAAAATCTTTTAACTTAGGAACCTGTTTCAAAAGTTCATCGCTCTCCCACTGAAATTCATTCCCGTCATTGTCAGTAACATCCCAGTCATATGCATCAGGGTCAAACCCCGCCTCGATAGATGCAATGCTTTCCCACCACCATTTAATATCTGGCTCCCAAGGCGTTACTTTTGATATTTCATTTCTAGTGACCTGTACCTCATCACATTCGTAGATTGAAGAATCTTCTGCATGAATTTTTTTGTGATATTCGTTTAATTCAAGATGAAGCGTTCTGAACAATCTCTCTGTTTCTTCATCATGAAAGACAGCAAGCACCTCAAAACGATTATCTGCATCACGCTCATCAAACGCTTCCATATCGACGTGACCTGAGTCAGTAAAAGTAAATGACGGGCCATAATGATACTCAAGCCGATATTCTACAAAATAATCTACACCCATCGTTCTATTTGCATCTGTCATGATGTTCTCCTATGCCGTTTTGCCTTTTAATAGATAATCGTGGTAAATAGTGCCGTAAGCCTCGTTTCCTCGCTCATGAGGCTTGATCCATACACGCCTACCATCAGAGTACCGCCTAATATGACCTCTGCACCAGTGACGCTTTTTAGGCGTTCCGTTGCCCGTAAGAATGCCACGCCTGATCTTTTTGGCTCGTGTTGGAAGATCTATAGATACGACCCGATATTCATTTTGCGGAATTATACGCCCATACTTCCGCTTCTTGATATTTTGATCGGGTTTATGGTTCTCAATGATGATATGGTCATAATTCAAGAAACCTAAAGCGCAAATCAAAAATCGCACGTCGCCTTCCATAGAGACGTTGCATTGATTGACGATTTTTGTGTTTTCTTTTGGGTCATATCCTCTGACATATTCATCATCATTCATATAAAGCCCCATCGCGGTTTCTGCCGTCAAAATCCGCTGTCTAAACCAATTGAACGTTTTATAGCCCTCCAATACATCCAGCCAACTGTCTTGATCACCAGCGGAATGTGGGTCATTTAGATAATCAGGATTTATTGCACGAAATCCAGAATCTATTTCTTTTTGGGTCATCCAGTAAGTGCGACCCATCAAAATCAGCGCAGATGTGATTTGGTGATTTCTAAAAACTTCTTCACCCTCCTCAACTGAAGAATACCTGATGTCATTATCAAGCACAGTTCCTTGTGTGTCTTTGAAAAAGACAGGACTATCTGGCTCAAAATAAAATCCGTATGGCACAAAATACACACCCACATCAGGGTCAGACCAAACACAAGTATATAAAATCCTGTCATTGATACGCCTGATTAGATAACCGCATTTTTTTGAAGCCATTGAATCATCAGGGTCAACTTTATCCTCGCCAACCAGCTTTTCGGTTTGGCTTTTGACATGACTCAATTTAGTCTTTTCATCCCACTCAATAAAAACGGAATCAAATGGCGGGATAGCCCTTTCGGCAAACTTCAGCAAATTGGATGGTTTTTCGAAAGAAGCCTCAACGCAATGCCTAACCATATTATCATCAAGCACAAACCTCTGAGATCCGATCATCTCTGCTTGTAAGTGACGCTTTGTATGTTCAGCAATCTTGCTTTTCGAGTAACCTAAGATGCCCCTGTCTGGAACTGCCAAGGCATTCATGGCCTCATTAAATAAGATAGTTTCCATCAGCTTGCCTCCCAGTATGCAGAACCGCCACCCTCACACTGTCGCATAAGGTGAGTGTTCTTTGAACCACTGGACAAATGGACGTGTGCAAACTTTGCCAAACATCCCCAGCCTTTCATCAAAACCACATATTCAATTACATTGCCTTGAAACCAGCCATCATCACACGAATACCGATGAAGGATCTTCCAGCCCTTAGACTCTGCATCTGCTAACAAGTCATTCATTTTTTGAATCGTTTCCATCACACCACCTCATTCGCATAAAGATCAAGATAAGTAGGCTCAGATTGAATGCCCTGTTCTTGCGCCGCATCCATGATGATTTGTCTGAATTGTGGCGCAATAAAGTCTTCCCACTGATTCCAAGAAACAGAACTAAAACTACCAAATGATGAATAATAAGGGGCATCCCCAAACATTCTCACAAACTGCGTTCTCCTGTTCATAAGACCGTTATTGAAGAAATCATAAACGCAGTTAGTCGCACGTCTGTATTTATCCAAAGCCTTATTCTTAGAACGAGGGAATTTACAAGCACCTTGCAATGGTACAAGATTCTGAAGCTGGTCGATCGTAGGCTTTAACTCGCCAAGTGTTCTTTCCATAAACATTATTTTTCCTCCTGTGAGAGTACGATAATCAGCCAATCGTATGGCTGACCCATGAAGTCAAAGTTCTTTGTCAGTGATTGAAAACCAATCTTTTCAGCTATCGAGTTGCAAAGAGTCACATGGTCATAAATCTTTTTTTGTAACCGATAAAACTCAGCCCTCTTTTCCTGATCTATATCTTCCCCTTCAACAACTTGTTGGCGGCTCTGATACAATTTATAATATTCCTTGACGCACTGACAAAACTGCGACCAGCTTTGTGAATAGTCATTGATATTTTTTTCAAACTGATTCATTTCTTTACCTCCTGAGAGGGCGGCTTTAAGCCGCCTCTCCTAATAGTTCAAAACCGCATGGCTTAACAACGTAAAGCTCATCGTCAACAGCGATAACATCACCGACGGAGATAGAGGTCATATTTTTCTTGTATTTAACAATTCTACCCGCTGGCCCAATGTTTCCAATCTCGAAAACCTCATCAAGATTGTCTGCGTGAATCCAAGCCACCAACCCGTAGTGCAAATCAAATGTGCGTGGGGCAACTTTGCCTAACACCATGCTGTCTAAGTATAACTTATGGACATCATTGTTGTGTTCAGCACTGACTGTTTCAAAGTGTGACGTTGTGAATTGATAAATTGTATACTTCTTCATTTTTTTCTCCGTGTTAGATTTGGTCGATGATAAGATTATGGGGTCATTGTTTTCATATGTCAACACTACAAACAAAAAAAATATCGTTTTATTGTGATTTTTTTTCTAACTTCTTGTAAGGCTTATTAAAAATCGTGCGTATAGGCCGAAAATCTCCCTTTTCATAGATTAGCCCAGCGAGGAATGAAAGGCGGCAAAGTTCATTGGAACCCTTCTCAGTCAGCGCATAAGCCCCGTCAGTGCGCTTGATGAAGTCATCAGCCATCAACCTATCAGATATCCAATCATACGGCTCCTTGCCGTTTAAAACAGTAATTAAACCAGCGAACCTTATGTTTTGGGTTCTGGACAAAGTAGACTTCGTCATTTCTTAAAAAACTTTGTTGCTGAACGCACAGCGAATGACGCAGATACAATAACTCCTAAACTGTACTGATACCACTGCGGCATTGTATCCAAAGCAGCAAACCCGTCGGCTACAATATCTCTTCCCCACTCTCCGCAGAACGATAAAATTAGCGGAATCGAAAACAAAATTACCAACCACTCGTCTTTCCACGAATTCACCGAACCTTGAGCCATGATCTTTTCCCAATTGGCCTCGCTTGTCGCAGTGACCTTGAGAATTTCGGCCTCCGCTTCGGCCTTTGCTATCTTTGTTTTGGCAACAGCCGCCTTCTCTTCTGCCTTGCCCTTGAGCCAAGAACCAGCCAAATCTCCAACCATAGGTAAAATTGCCTGTAGCATTTATAACTCCCTTACTGAATAGGAACGCAATGAGCCATCAACCTGTAATATTCATTTTGATAACTGGCCTTCCACATATCCTCGTTTACTAGGTAAACGCACTGTTCTTCTGTCATATGTTGCTGAAGTGTTATCTGATTACCAATATACAGCCACTCAGAACCGTCATTACCCCACATTGAAATGACAAGAACAAACGCAATCTCGGCGGTGTGGTGTACATCAATCAAACAAGAAACCTTTTTGCTTTTAAAATCTCTAAATCTTTTTCTTTTTTGCCGCCATCGTATTCCCAAGCGTAGCCTCGATAGACCATTTCCTCATTGATGCACGTTGTTGAACACCAAATTTCGCCCAGCATTCGACCGTATTTTCCATCCTTTTCGGTGCGAACCCAAAGATTTTCACACTCCATCATGCGACGTTCTAAAAATTCTTTTGCATCTATGCCAAGCTCTTTTTCTTCGGGGTTCTTGGTTCTGCTCTCTGGCGTATCAATACCCGCAAGCCTAACACGCTCTTTTTTGAACATATCAAACCCCAAATCAAGAATGACATCCACGGTGTCACCATCAACAACCTTGACTACTTTTGTGATTTTATACTCATACATTATTCAACAATCCTTACTATGTAAGTCTCCCCATCGACGCCTTTTGCTATTTCTACTGTTTTTTCTTCGCAAGAGTATCTGACTGTGCCTGTTTTTTTGTAGAGGTTGCGTTCAATGGTGCGTTTGGCCTTCAGGCATTTCGAAATCTTCTCAAAAGCTGTATGCTCAGATACATCTCCGCCCAAATACAAAATCAAAGCAATAGTCTCAACCACCATCGCCATTCCTCATTAATTCAAGCCTCGCCTCTATTGCGCTTATACGTTTTTCATAAAATTCGAGTGTCAGTTTTTGTTGCTGATCATGTGGCGCACGACCTTCATCTATCTGCGCCGCTAACTTTTCTAGTTGATCTGATAAATGCTCTATTAGCATATATTGCTCTGAATCCATAGGGAGACTCCCCATCTCCCCCCTCGGCCACTTAATACGAAATTCGCTATTTTGATCCACATCAGATTCCATCATTGTTATGTTGGTTTCGATCTGATTAAGACGTTCTATTATGCCAAAATATGCCCAAGTTGCGACTGAAGCCGCCGCAACCATTGAAATAATGTTTCTCAGAGGAAGAGCGACTTCTGTATTTTCTGACAACTTTGGCATCTAAAAATCAGTGCTATCTTGGCCTGTCCTTATCATCTCTGCAACACGATCTGATCTTGCGCCAACCTGTTTTGCATATCTTGAATCCAGTAACTCGTCTGCCGCCTTGTGGTAGTCCCTGCCTTTTAACGCATCAAGCATTTTGACAAACCCATGCAATCTGGGGATTCCCATATTGAACGCTAAATCTGCCAAAGCACGTTGCCTGACCTCATCAAGATCACGCCACCAAGAAAGCCCGTTATCCAATTCGTTCTCTACAATAGTGATATCATTTGTAAGAAGGTAATCAACTTCCTCATCTGATAGCCCACGGTCAACAAGATTGCGACCCACACCTATCGTTTCAATTCCCAGATGGTCTTTGTAAACTTTATTTTTTACGCCCTCATGAAAGCGCATTTGTTTTATGAATCTGTTCTTATTCATTTGTCTGCCTTTGTTTCTAATCGGTCAAAAATTTTGCCGAGCATATCTTTTATGTCCCTGATGTCATCCCGATAATCATCACGTCTTACATAAACGTCACTAATGCCCCTCATGCTTTTATCCAGACTTTCTAACTTTCCCCAGATAGTCCTCACAAAAAAAGCAATCGCACCTGTAGCCACTAGCCATAATAAATCATGTATTCCCATCTCGCTCATATCGCCTCCATACAGGCAAATGAGATTCCATATGTGGAAACTTCATCTGTATCCCAGCCAAGCTCTGAAGTTCTCATTCTGAAAACACCCTTTGCGTTTGAGTAAACTACCGCACCGCCAGAACTGACTGCGGTTTTGATGGCTGGCTCAACATTGACATCCACCTCACCACTTCCATTCGAATTTGCATCATCAACAATAATATGCAATTTCGATGTTGCACCTGAACCCAATTGAATGTAATCGCCAGCCCTAAAAATATTTACTAGGGAATTTTGAGATGTTGCTAAAGTGATTGTGAAATCACCCACTGCCGCATTGGCTCCAAGCGTCACATTTCCAGAAATACCGCCTCTAGCCGTAGATGAATCTGGGTTGCCTAATAAGAAAGTACCCTTCTCACCATGCAATTTCATGAGAAAGGCTTCCCAGTTTGCAGCCTGTGTGCGCCTCATAGGCGGCAATTTCAGTGTCGCATTCCATAAAGCATAGCTATACTCATAAACCTGTTGGCTACCAGTAAATGGTGATTCAGACACGCCTACACGACGATTTAAGCCCCATTTGGCAGTTTGAAATGCGGGTGCGGTAGGCAAAGTTAATGGATAAGATGGGGCTGTCATTATGCAAACACCTTGGCTATTCCCGTTCCCCTACGCTTGCCATCCGTCACGGCCCTCACTGTCTCCGCTTGTATTCTTGGCATAAGCGTCAATATTTCTGCCCTTACTGTATCAGCAACGCCTGTTTCAATATTAAAAGTCTGATTAACAACTGTAGGTTTGCCACCGCCCATCATATTCATTGTGTCATGGTTATTTCTGATAACGCCTGCGCTATGTGGAATAAATAACTCTGGCCCTCTTTCCCCTACCAGAACAGGGCCACCAGTTGCCCTAGAGGGTATCCTACCCCCGCCAGCAAAGCTATCTGGCCCAGATGTAAATTGCATAGAGTTTGAGTTAGGAGAGCCACCACCCCCAAAACCGCCAAATATAGATGCCATGATTTTCCTAATAATAAAGGTCTTGATGGCTTCAGCAATTAGATCAGATATGAATGTTTTGAATATATTTCTAAATGTGTCCATTGATAACTTTCCTTCCACCACTGCGTTCGCCAAGGAGTCAGCAATGGAATCACCCATCCTTCTTGCAGCATCTTCTGTGGCGGCAAACATTGGATCGAGCCTGTCTAATTGGTTCCCAAGATCACTTATAGCCGCATTGAAGGCATCTGCGTTTTCTGGTGCAAGTTCTAACTGTCTGTTCAACTCCTCTATAGTTGCCTCTAATTGTATGGCTGGATCTGTGTGTTTTAGTACCGCAGCCGCAGCATCTTCTTGTGTTTTTTTGTAAACAGCTAGTTTCTTATTTGCATTATCTGTTGCCCGTGCATGTTCTTTCAAGGCGTCGATTTGTTCTCTTGTAAGTCGGGGCTTTTCTCCTTCAGGGTGGCCTCTAATAACCACGTTTACTGGTCGGAGTTCATCCAACGCATCGGCAGACGCTAACGCCTGTATGAGCGTGGGGCCAACTCCCCTTATTTCCGCTTGGGCTTTTACAGCTTCGTCTTTAAGGCTTTTGAGGGTTTTCTCAAATGGCGTTTCCTTGCCAGAAGTTGCGCCAAGCTCTTTAGATAGATTTTCAATTGTCTTTGTTAATTGCTTTGAAGATTCATTGGTCGAATCAACTTCTGGGAAAAGCTCTGAAAACTTATCTTTTATCTTTTTTAGAATATCATCTAACAAACCAGCTTTTTCAGCCGCAACAGCCGCTGCAACAGCTAACAATGTCAGGGGTGAAGCCAATAAAATGGTTCGTAAAGCCTTTAACGCTCCCCCTGCTTTCATGACATTTGTTGCTAAACTAACAAATGCCAAGCCTACGCCTGTTATAGCCGCAACTGTTTTTATAGAGGCAAACACCCCAAGGGCGATTATGATTGATGTAATATTTTCAAGAAGAAATTTTAGTGCAGTAGTCACACCTCTGACCGCAGATGCCAACGCACTCCCGATAACCCGTGCAAGCCGATCTGTTTGGGCGACATTATCCTTCAGAAACTCAGCTAATTCTCTAAACGCATCCAACAGCCCTGCATCAACAACCTTACGCTGGAAATTAAAAACAGCATCCCCCAACATGGACATCGTGCCTGTGAAGGTCTTTGCTAATTCTTCTGTCGCCCCATCTATTCTGCCGCCAGTGCCGAATGCCTCGCTAAACTTCTGTATGGTTTCCTCAATACTGACTGTCGCGCCAGCTTGAAAGCCAGCCATAGCAAGGACACCCTTTTCCCTGAACAAGTCGGCAGAATTAGCCCCCGCAGAAAATGCCCTCTGCAAGTTAGCCGCCGCCTCTTGGAAACTGATCGGAAAAGCAGCAGCAATATTACCAGTTATCACCAGTAATTCGTTTAATTGGTTTGCATTCTTAGCGACAGAGGCCAGACTACCTGACGCATTTTGTATCTCTTCCAAAGAAAAAGGGACTCTTGAGGCAAATTGCGCCATGACCTCAAACGCCTTTGCGCCTTCCTCAACATCCCCGAAAAGAAATTTTAATCTAATTCTAAGATTTTCAACCTGAGATCCTACCCGAACAAAAGATCTAACTGCACCTACACCAAGTGCGCCAGCAATTATAGGAGCCAGAGCCTTGGCTGTACGTCCGATTTTTGCAAATCCTGAGTCAATATTGTCAAGGCTTCTGCCCACTCTCTGGGAAGATGTTTTTGTAGTCTGTTCAACTCGTTTCAGATCACGTCGTAGACCCGAAAGATCAGCCTCTATTCTGACCAGAAGTGTGTCAACTGTTGTCGCAGCCATTAGTCGGGGTATAACTCCATCAGTTCTTCAAGTTCATCTTTTCTTAGTGGTGGCGGTTGTCCACCTGAATGAAACTCTGCAAAACCTTCAACAGCCGCATAAAATTCAGGAAAAGACAAATTCCAAAAAACATCTGGACTCATTCCCATCTTTCCCAAAGCCGTGGACATCCAATCATCCCACGGCAACTCTTCTACAACAACTGAGCCGCCTTTTCTTCGTTTCCCTCTGAATCATCACTTACGCCAAGTGCTTCCGCTAAAATTTCCGAACACACCCTGATGCCATCCGCTATGCCAGCATCCCAAATGTAACCCTGCACATCTTTCTCTTTGACATCATTTCCCCCCGCCCTAACAACGGGAGTAATGATCGCCAAGATTTCTGTGACGCTAATATCTGCTTCACTGAGACTTGTTGCGACCTTGATTATTCCTCGGCCTAACTGCCTTTCGATACGCATTATGACATCAAGCGTCACTCTGCCCGTCAGGGTCTTCTCGCCCAGCACTATCTTTAGCTCTCCTCGCTTTGGATTTGTCATTCTTGACTCCTTGTGTCGTGATTAATAACACTTCGCCACGCTGGGCGACATCCTCACAAGTGATGGCAGTGTATGACTTGCCACCACACTCAAAACCCCCGCCCTCTTCTAATCCAGAAGAAAACGGAATTGCCCATTCAATAACTCCATCCCCTGCTTTCATAGAAGCTGAAAGGGATGATCCATTGACCGTAACCTCAACAGTTTCCCAAGCCATGATTTACTCCTCAGTAATAATGAACAACAGATCTGCCTCTGATCCATCTTCTAATGATGCCACAGAGAAAGTTGCACCATCAGATAAAAACGTATCACCGACAGACAGCCCACATCCCGCTGGAATCTTCCAGTTCACACTACCCCCGTCACTTTCTTTTTGTGACGAAAATATGGCATCACCAACTTGAATATTCACGGACTCATAAGCCATTTATTACACCGTTGCGAATGTAATTGTACCTGATGATTCAAAAGTGAAGCTATATGTAACTTCGCCATTGAACTCACCGCCATATTCCAGAGTAGTCAGCATAAACGAACCTGTGAACGTACCAAAATCAGGAACGAGGAACTGATAGTTTGTTAATGCAGATACATTAAACTTTTGCTTCAGTGTTGTTTCTGACGGCAAATCAGTAAACACCCCAGAGCCAGATACTGTGATTGAGTTTACCCCGCCCTGTGCAAGTATGGTTCTTGCACCACTGGAATCTTTGGTTGTGATATCCACCATTTCATCATTCATCGTCAATGAGGTGGAACGCATACCGCCAATCGTGGTGAACACTTCTGGCGATGCACCATCGCCGATTTTCATTAGTAAGGCTGAACCTTTTTGTGCCGCCATGCCTAAATCTCCTTTTTAGCTATCTGACACAACGGCTCGAAATCGCATGACTCCATGCCGTGTTATTCCATCATTCTCCAACAGCGTCGTTTGAAACTCCTGTCTCATGTTCACCATTGCAGCACCTGTCACAGATAATGAACTATCATGTAAAGTATCATGCACCTGTTTCATAATTCCTTTTATATCACGGTTTCCTCTGTATTGCGACCAGATATGTATTGTAAGGGTATGTTCGAACAAATCCTTATCTTTTACCGAGACATCTGTCGCTGTTTCCTCTCCTATTCTAATATAGGGATAGGTGGTGTTTTCTGGCACGTCATCAAATACACCAGTAATTGCCGCCCCATCATAATCCGTAATGCTTGCCCCATTTAAAGCTGAGAAAACACTTTTCTGTAACTCAAAACTGTGAATGCTCATTTTGCCTTTACCATCCGTTTTGCAAGTCGATTGATCTTCGGCTTATTTTGCTCAAGAGCGGGTTGCATAAATGGCCTTGCCGCCATCTGTGACGTCCCAAATTCAAGAAAACTAGAATATTCAGCCCTGCTTTCTACAGAAACACCCAAACCATCAACATCAACATCAACAAAGATGTTATTTACTAAAAAACCTGTATCAGAGGCGGGGACTTGCCCAGCGGCTGATGCCTTATGAGTCCGACGGGGATTATATTTCTCGTAAACAATACCTGATTTTACGCCTCTCTGTATGGATTCTTTTGCTGTATTGGAAACTAAAAGTCCTGCCTCACCCAATAGTGATCGTGCGTTATCAGCATATCCCTTAAAAACCTTATCATGTTTGGGTTTATTTATAACTCTTGTTCTCACCCTTGCCATTATGTAGCCACCCCCTCGGTGCAATAGAGTTTCAAATAACGGTCTTTTTCTCCTACATTTTCAACCCGATTAATATTGAACAGACGCTCATAATTCGTGCTATCAACCGCAAAAGCGTATCTAATACGGTTCTTATGCGTTACATCCCGCCTGAAGCGTATTGTAATCTCGTGGGTAGTTCTACCCTCTAGCTGATCTCCAAACAGCCTCTCAGAGCCGCCTGTGGCCTTTATACTGCCAAACACGGTCGCCACGTTGGTAAATGCAGTTGCCACACCGCCACCATTATCACCCGTCCTCGAATGCGCTTGAATTACAAGACTGTGTTGCATACGCCCCACTGACATGATCAACTCGCATACCTAGTGCCTAAAGAACTTACGCCGTACCGCATCACCTTGAATGGCTGAAGTAAATTCTGCACTAAAACAGGAGAATTCAAAGCCCTGCCCTCATCCTCCCCTCGATGTTCATAAAGATGCGTTGCATATTGCTGGATGGCTATGCGAATTGACTCTGGAACATCTGTTGTGTTTGACCCATAACCAGCCGTGTATGTAACCTGTATTCCGTTTGCATTACGCAAATCTGTAGGCCATGCACCGCCATCTCTTAGAACAACCCGTGGCGGGGTGCTTTCAGCATCCACATAGTAATTGCTTGTTGCCCATGTGGTCTGGTTATCGCTGTCATCAAAATAAACAATAGATGAAACAGAACCCAAAGGCGGCTTTGGCAATTCAAT
>CETN01010511.1_pt1 | contig 14779 bp, 25 predicted proteins | sample 531301 | NCBI WGS metagenome assembly CETN01 (sample SAMEA2622656, study PRJEB7988) | marine metagenome | isolation source: saline water (ENVO:00002010), including
GAGGCAGTGGAAACCAGTCCAGGAGCAGATATGGCTTCCGCTCGTGGTACATGGTGGGGCGCACTAAATGGTGTGACTTATGTGGTTGATCACCAGAAAAAATCCATGGCTGAGGGTAATGCTTTGCATTCTGCATGGTTTGGCTCTGGTGCAAATTTAAAACGTAAAGCACTGACTAAAGCTATTCAATACGCAGAAGTAGCTTAGATAAAATAACACTTGTTGCGGCACGGTTCATAACTATAATGAACCGTGCCGTATTTCCGTAGAAAGGGGAAAAAATGTACTACGCGATATGTGAAGGTATACCAACATCTAATGGCCCACCTTGGCGATTCTTTAAGTTTAAAACACTTAAAAGTATGAAGTCCTGCAAAGCTGTTGATGAGTATGCCATTGTATATAACGGTGAAGCGCCTCGCCAGCTCGAAGAGTTTGTAAGCCTACAAGATCTCACAGCAATCTGGCGTTCATTTGGTTTGGAACCAAAGAAGTTTGCAAGTCATACTCATGCCGCAAATCAAATACATGAGCTGACTCGCAGAAAGGCAGTTTTTTACAACTCTAGTAAGGAAAATCAAATGCCAACAAGTGCAGAAGTCATTACTCTTGATGCCCCCGCCGCAGCTAAAGCTGAGACCCAAACTCGGCCACGTTTTAATAAGGATGCCAAAATTATTTGTATAATGGATGAACCTCCTATTCGGGCTGGTACAAATCGTTACCGCAATATGCAGATTGTAATGTCGTGCGGTACTGTGGGTGAAGCTCTTGAACAGTTGCGTTTACTTGACAAAGCTCCAGGAGGTGGTGTAGATATTAAGATAGCCATTAACGTCGGTGCTATCATGTTACAGGAATAAGCTATGGATACCAAGGCTGTAGAAAGATACTTTGGGTGGATTAACGAACGTCATGCTATTTATCGGCGCAGGGTGGGGGGTAATCCCCCTCCTTGGACTGAAGACCAAATATTGCAGGAGTATAAGTTTACCAACCCTTTCCGTGAAAATGACCGTGTAACTATTTGGATGCGCGAAAATTTTACTAAACCCAATGATAATCGTCCTTTTGGTGAGATACTATTTAATTGTTGCTTATTTCGTATGATTGGTACGACAGAGTTTGCCGCAGATCATGAGTGGGTATACGATAAATGGGATCCTAAACGTGCTAAAGATTTTATAGAGTTTAGGCTTTCACATAAACTGAGAACATTTACAGGTGCTTACATCATTACTAACCAAGGATTAAAGATGCGTAAGTCAGAGGTTGTGGTTGATCACTTCCTTACACCAATTTGGGAAGTAAAAGATGAGTTAGCAGATATTGCTGTAAGCAGTAAATCATTACGTTTGACACATACCGCTATGCGTAATTATAAAGGATGGGGTGGTGGGGGATTTATGGCTTATGAAGTCGTAACTGATTTAAATTATACACCTGTGTTAAAGGACGCAATAGATCGTTACTCATGGGCTAACGCTGGTCCTGGAGCAGTACGTGGTTTGAACCGTATATATGGGAGAGACCTTAAAAAAGGAATGCAGCAAAACCAAGCCAATGAAGAAATGATAGCATTACTAGCCGTTAAAGATGATTATTTAAACTCTGATACTCCTGCAGAACACGTTGATATGCGATGTATTGAACACAGTTTATGTGAATGGGATAAATATGAACGAGTGCGGTTAGGACAGGGTAGGCCGCGCAGTGTTTACGATTCTAACGCGGCACGATGGGATGTGCTTGAAGGGCCAGTTTACTGAGAAAATAAACCTAGTCTTTGTTAAGGCTATAGTTGAAACTAATAAAACATTAACCAAAGGAGCGTAGAATGAAGTTCCTGATGACTTTATATCAGATACAAGATTATGGCGGCATAATCAACCATGCAGAACACCTTGCCCGAGGGTTACGAATACTTGGGCATGAAGTTGATTTTCGTATGCTGGTACCAAAATATAAGATTGGTGCTATACGAAAACCAAAAGATATTGACCAATACCGTAGATATGGTACCGGCTTTGAGTTTCATCAAGCAAAAGGGTGGTACGGTTTACCCCGAGTACCTTATTTAGAAACAGGTGCGCGATGGGCATTTAAAGAACGTTGTTCTAAATACGACGCAGTATTGTGGCACATCCCTGTACCTACTCTTAATAAGGAAAATAAAGGTATACATGAGTGGACAAAGTTATACGATCATGGTAGTAAAAATATAGCTATTATCCATGATGGCAATTTACCTCAGTTGTACCCACATCTTAACCATGTAGCTGATCACTTTCACGCGGCAGTCTGTGTGCATGAAAGTGCTATGAACAGTGGACAAATGCTGGCTATGCCACGTAAATTGATATTAAACCCTTTTGATACTAAAATAGCAGATGGTTGGACAGACTTCCATAATAGAAACGGTTTTGCTGCTATTCAAGTTTTTAAAGCGTGGAAACGTGTAGATACATTAATACGTGCAATACCACATATTGGTAAAGTGGGCGTCCAGCCACGCTGGGATATCTTAAATAAAATGATCGTAGGTGGTGCAGGGATAGAATATCGCTACATGACCAGTAAAGATAAATGCAAGCCACAATACTTTAACCCAGAAACAGGCGAGCGTATTTGGGATGAAGCGTTAGCTCGTGGTATGGATTATAAAGGCACGTTACCAAGTGAAGAAGTGTTTAGTCACCTTAAAAAAGTAAGGTTACAAATAGATCCTAGCTTCAGTAAAAAGTACGCAGCGTATGGAGCTCACTTTAACCGCACTACTATAGAGGCAATAATTTGTGGTGCCGTGCCGATGGCAACAGATTGGGGTATGAAAAACAGTAGCATATTCCTTTCACATCATAATTATATACCGATACCTGCAAATTGCGAGCCAAAAGTGTTTGCACAGTTAATTGAAGAAGCACACTACAATAAAGATTGGTGGTTGCGTGTAAAAGAAAATAATCTGCATTTACTTAAAAAGTTTGATATGCGCGGTATTGCACAACAGTATGTAGATTTAGTAAAGAGCGATGCACCACAGCACTTAGGGCCGACAGGTCACCCAATGCCAATTGATATTAAACGGTGCAATAAAAATCTTGAGTTTTTTGGTTTAGGCCATTCAGACGCCGCTACAGGCACTCAAACCAATTTGGGGCCATAATGCCCTATAAAAACAAACAACGCAATCGAGGGGGGCGCATATGCGGTCTATAGTAGCTAGAAACGTAAGCGAGGCATTGTACTTAGCCAAGCAAGCAATTGATATCGAAGGGGTCGAAGTAGATACTCGTAATGGTAAAGCATTAGAGTTTCCTACCCCTGTAATGACAACATATAAAGTAAGTACAGAAAGAGTTCTGTTTTACCCACAACGTGATGCTAATCCGTTTTTTCATTTTATGGAAGGATTATGGATGTTGGCAGGGCGTAATGATGTTGCATGGATTAGCCAGTTTAACGGTCGTATAAATACATACAGCGATGATGGCGAACACTTCCACGGCGCATATGGGTTTAGATGGCGTGAGTGGTTTACTAAAGATCAATTACAAATAGCAATCCACCGTTTACAAACATATGAAAATGATCGTCGCACAGTAATAGGTATGTGGGATCCATGGGAAGACCTTGTGTACACAAATGATGGTAAAGACTACCCTTGCAATACACAGATCTATTTTTGGGTGCGCGATAATAAACTTAATATGACGGTAGCTAATCGCAGTAATGATATGATTTGGGGAGCTTATGGAGCAAATGCCGTGCATATGTCTATGCTGCATGAATATATGGCTGCTATGTTGAATTTTACTCAGTCCACACGGGAGATGAACAAGTTTTATTGTACTGTTGGTACCTATTATCAGTTTTCTAATAACTTACACGCTTATGTAGATGTGTTAAATAAATTAGATGACATGTTACCAGATTATGACCCATACCTTACATTAAACGATGATGGGTTAAATTACGTCCCACCAAGATTAGTAAACCATGCGTGGTGTTTTGATAAAGAACTACAAGACTGGTTTGTTGATCCAAGTGGTACGTTTTATAATAACTATTTTCATCTTACTGCTACACCGATGTTACGTTCTTGGCAGAAATGGAAAGAAAAAGATATCACCGCAGCGCTTGAAATATCTGCAACAATTGAAGATCGGGCATGGCGTAAGGCATGTTGTCAATGGTTAGAGAGGAGAATGTAATGCCTTTAAATTTGAGCGTACCACCTGTAAAAGAAAAGTATAGCGAAATGATATTACAGGTAAAGAAAGTAGCCTGTAAAGATGTTGAAGGTCTGCACACTGCAGAACAAAGCTATGGCGATAGTTGGAAACAACGTGGAGGCGTAGGTGCGTTTATGATGTTAGCACGTAAATGGGATAGGTTAGAAAAACAAACCAAAAAATTTAAATGGGATATATTTCAAGCTGCGCATGAAGATAAACGTGATGAAGGCATTATAGATGATATACGCGACTTACGTCGTTACCTGTTACTTGTTGAAGCTGAAATAACACGGATGAATGAACACATACATGGTACAAACAATGAACCAGACTTATTCGAAGACGAAGCAAACTTCCTCGAATCAAGGGACGAATGGAAAACTAGATGAACCAGTTGTAGCAGTTTGTGAGTGTGGTCATACAAAAGGTATTACTTTTAGAACCCTTAAAAACCGTTGGCCTCATTGTCCTAAATGCAAGCAACCTATGAAAGTTTTACCCAATGCAGCAACTCCCTCTGTTTAAACCACCTACAGAATGGGTGATGCCTGATGGTTATCCTGATCTTAGTTCAGCTAAAGAAGTAGCTATAGATTTAGAAACACGTGACCCAAACCTCACTACACTTGGGTCAGGGTGGCCTCGTAAAGATGGGCATATTATTGGGATAGCTGTAGCTGTAAGTAGTGATCAATGGTACTTTCCTATACGGCATGAGATTGGTTCTAATTTTGATGTAAAAATGACACTGAAATGGTTGCGAGATGTTGTGTCAATTAAACGTGATTATATTTTCCACAATGCTCCTTATGATGTTGGGTGGTTGCTCGCTAACGATGTGCATATCAAAGGTAGAATTATTGATACGATGGTCGCTGCGCCCTTGCTCGACGAAAACAGATTCAGTTACGCCTTAAACGCTCTTGGCAGGGATTATTTACAAGATAGAAAAAGTGAAGGCGAATTACGCGAAGCCGCCGAAGCCTTTGGTGTAAATGCTAAAAGCGAAATGTATAAACTTCCAGCCGCATATGTCGGTAAATACGCAGAACAAGATGCGGCACTCACCTTGAAGTTGTGGCAGCATTTTAAAACATTAATAATTAAAGAAGATATCTCAGACATTTTTAACCTTGAGTTGCGTGTCTTAAATACAATTATACCTATGCGACAACATGGCGTAAGGGTGGATTTGCAAAAAGCAGAACATATTAAACAAGATTTGCAAATACGAGAAAAACGATTACTTGACAACATCACAAAGCAAACAGGTGTTGCAGTTGAAATATGGGCGGCTGAAAGTGTGGCAAAAGCATTTGACTCCCTCGGCTTAACCTACACCAAAACAGAAAAAACAGGAGCACCATCATTTACAAAAGGATTTTTAAGTAATCACCCCCATGAAGTGCCCCAAATGATAGTACAAGCGCGTGAGTACCAAAAAGCACGAAGTACTTTTGTTGATACAATATTAAAACATCAGGTAAATGGACGTATTCACGCTGAGTTACATCCACTGCGTAGTGATGATGGTGGTACGGTCACTGGTCGGTTTAGCTACAGCAACCCGAACTTGCAGCAGATACCAGCACGGCACGGCGAGATTGGCCCTATGATACGTAGTTTATTTTTACCAGAAGAAGGAGCGTTATGGGGCGCGTTCGATTACTCTAGCCAAGAACCGCGCATAGTTGTGCATTATGCTAAACTCATGGGCTTCAGAGGGGCTTCTGAGTTTGCTGCGCAGTACAATGAAGATGCACGTACCGACTTCCACCAAATGGCTGCGGATATTGTGGGTGTTCCTCGTAAACAAGCTAAAGATATAAACCTCGGGCTGTTTTATGGGATGGGCAGTAAAAAGCTCGCGGCAAGTCTTGGGTTAGAGTTTGAAGATGCACAAGACTTATTTGCTACTTATCACGACAAAGTGCCGTTTGTACGCGAGTTAAGTGAATACACAGTAAATCGTGCCTCTACTAAAGGTGTAATCCGCACCTTGTTAGGACGCCGTTGTAGGTTTGACAAATGGGAACCTAATAAGTATGGTAGTTGGAAACCCATGAATTATAAAGAAGCGTTTAGTGAACATGGCCCTGCTATCAAACGTGCGTTTACTTACAAAGCTCTTAATAAATTAATCCAAGGTAGTGCAGCAGATCAAACTAAAGCTGCAATGTGTGCTTTAGCTGAAGAAGGTATTTTACCTATGATACAAGTACACGATGAGTTAGATATTTCCGTACAAAATGAAAAACAGGCCAAACAAATTGCGGAAATAATGGAAACCTGCGTCAAATTAGAAGTACCCTCCGTCGTAGATGCAGAGTTTGGGCCAAATTGGGGGGAGGCAAAACAAACATTTACGGAGAAACCATGGACAAGAGGGTTAAAACACCAACACAGCGAGATGCTAACTTAACATTACATCAAATTTATAAGAAATTTAAAGGCGGTCATGTATTACGATACCATACACGTCCGGAATTAACCGATGGCCAAAACGTAGCAGCCCATTCTTGGCGAGCTATGGTGATTTTACACACACTTTGGCCCGATATTAGTAAAAATGCTCTTTTACATATGATGTACCATGATGTCGCCGAAGGTGAAGTCGGCGATATTCCAGCCACAACTAAGTGGAAGTATACAGAATTTGCACAAATGTTAGACCGTTTAGAACAAGAGTACGAAACAAGTCTTGGTATCGGTAAAAATTGTGTTACGGTAACAGTAGATGAAAAACATCTCTGTAATATGGCTGATAAATTAGAATTAATCATGCACTGCTACAGATTGATGCAACGCGGCAACAGTTTAGCCAGAGGTGTTTATCAAAAAGGGCGTAGGTATTTAATAGAAAATTATCAAGATCATAAAGAGTTTATTAAAGTAGAGGAGGTATTAAATGAACTCACACATCCGGAACAACCTGAAACCTCACTCGATCCGATTTTACAAAAACTTCATCAACTGTGATTTTTGTGGTGCATCAACACGCGGCGAAGTGTTTTTAAACTCTGATGACCAACCTGAAGGCGGTATCTATTGCAATGCTTGCCATGCTTTATTAGTTGAGGACCATACAGAATCAATAGAACAAAAGGGATAAATAATGAATAAATACGCAGGGTCGAATCGGTTTGCGGCACAAGGTTTATGGGACAAAAAAAGACGAGAAGAGGGTAAAACAGTTACTATGTCCAAAGCTCCTTGGGAAGATGAAAAAGAGCGTGTAGATATTGCAGTGGATAATATTGTTCATAAAAAACGTAAGAGCGGAAAAAAGAAGTGATATGGCAGCGGAAACAAGTAATGTTATTCCTTTTAAACCACGATGTTCCCATTCTACCGAGGAAGACTGGTTAGTTGAAAAGAAAGAAGTTGATGTTTTGCTTTGTTCACTCTGTGGGTCTGCATCATTTATGCTCCTTGCAGACCAAACAGGAGGTATAGGATGTAGTGAGTGTGGATTTTTGATTGGAGCTCACTGGACTCAACAAGAGTTTACCAAATGTACTGATTAAATTTTACAAAAAAAGACTTATCATATAATTAATCTAATTATACCATGTATGTAGCATTTACTCATAGAAAGGAGTTGTTAAATGTTAGAAGAAAAAAATGATATCCAGCTTGCACAAGACCTTGCTGGCAACCTCGCGATGTTCCACGGCACTGATACTTGGTATCGGCATCCATTATGTCACAACTTTTTGTACACCGATGGTGTAAAGTTTTTTGCCGAGCACATGGGCAACGGAGCATACTGGTTTTTAGATATTATAGCTACTGAGGTAGCAGAGTTACAGGAACAAGAAGAGTTTTTGGCTATTACTCTTAAAGTTAACGAACAAAACCAAGCTGTGATAAATGTAACCGATGGTAATAGCGGAGAACTTTATCGCAAAACAATCGATTACACCGATGCGTATGTTGGTGATTGGAAATTTTACCTGACAAACAATGTTTGTCTCTTACCAAGCGAGTATTAATATGAAAATAACTTGTGAAAGGTTACTAGGCGAAGAAGAAATGCAGGATTGCATTTCTTCGGCCAAGCTCATGGATTTCATGGGTTGGAACAAGCAGTGGATTGGCGACGGTATGCTGTATCGGACGACAACCAAGGATGAGTTTCACTTTGTGGATCAGAAATACGAGAAGGCGTTATGACTATAGGTGGTTACAGTATGAAAGATGACGGTGTACATGGCATTACCGTCAAACAACATGAGGCAGGGTGGTCCTTTTACTTACAAGGCGACGATGCCGATACATTCCGTAAAGAGTGGGCATTATGGCAGGAATTTTGCCCAGAAGAACCGTTTGGTCAGTTTTTAAATGACCACGAATATAAACAGTTGTTCCAATGAAACCCGATTGGCAAGATTATATCATTTTCTGCATTACCCTCGTGGGTAGTGCAGTTTTTGTTTTTGGTATTGTGTGGGGATGGTGGGGATGACAATTGAATTTTTTACAATACTTATTTTGTCTTACTATGTTCAGGATGAGCATATACAGACTAAGTTTGTATTAGAAAGCATGGCTGATTGCGACAAACTTATAAGAGTTGTTGTAGAGCCAACTCGCACAATTTTGCCTGATGCTAATGCTCACTGCATCGCTACGGAAGTAATGTCTACCAAAATTATCAAACCCAAAATTAAACCAGAGGAGAATGAACTAAATGAATGATGATGACGAATACATACGCAGCGATAATACTATCTTCCACGCTGTTGTACTAGATCTCGGCGCTACTTGGGCCAGAGCTACCGAACCTTTTACGGCTATCCGTAATGCAGCAAACAGTCACACCTCACGACTCGGTACAGGATTACCTGTTGCTTGCGCATATGGTGCAGTAGATAATTTATGGACTGATGAGTGGGGCAGTTTCCGTTGGAAAAGCAAAACAAGTTTACAACTCCCTATACCCATTGGTCTTTACAACGTGACTAGATTACAAATCAAACCCATGCAAAAAGGCACACACAACGACCGTCACTCTAGTTGTACAGAATGGGTTGAAGAATTTATGGCAGACGTAATTTATCACCGCGATAGAGTAAAAAGCGCATGAGAGTTCCTAAACAAGTTTTGATACCCTACACTAAAGGCATGATGAAACCATGTCCTGAATGTCACGGCGAAGGGCGGATAGAATACGACTTGCCTCGACCACAAAGTTTTACACGAGATATCGGCTACATCGATACGATAGAAACTATCTGTGATAGATGTGGTGGGTCTTGTGAAGTTGAATTAGATGATGACGATATCCAAGAAGATAACGACGGTAATCTTTTTATACTTGATAAAATACCAGTGTAAGCGAACAAAAAAGATTTATCAATGTAAGTATCTGTAAGTATTATATAAATAGGTACGAGGTTGTCTCGTATCGCAACCCAACAGCTCGAGAAAGGAGCCTGTTATGACAGAAAGTGTATCCGATGACTCTGTGGATAATGATTTTTCTACTGATTTTACTATTGGGCCAGTTCAAGGTCTAACCGAGATCCGGCTAAAACGTGTAGAATCAGCTGGTGCTAATCTTAACTTAGTTTTGTTAGAACAAACCACACTGATGTACCATTTAATGGATCGTGTTGAGGCACTGGAAAAACGCCTAACTCTACGCAAAGAAGAGCTTAAACCGCACATTCAAACACGTATTGAAGACCTTGCTGCGCAAGCCGATGCTATTACTAAAAAGCTCGATGACAACAGGGTAGATTTGCAAATGAATTTTTTACAAGACTGGGAAAAACACAGCCCAGACGATTTTGTGCGCACAGATAACTTTGACCCTGATAACTACGACTTTGACAACATGGTAGCAGACGATGATCTCACTGAAAAAATCGACGAACGCATCCGCGCAATCGTAGAACAGGCTATCAACAATGCCTAATCTAGCAAATATGCGCACTAAAGTAAGTGATTACTTACGCCTATGTGAACAGGAGTTCCGCACCGAGCGGGACTTACTCCAATTACCCGAACAACCATACGGATACGACAGGCAATACAGTGCGCTCCATAATGCGCTGTCTGTCGTGTTGCTCAAAGAAACAGGTGCTCGGGATATAATAGATAATATGTGTCGTGGTAAAACGCGCGAAATAGCCATGATGGAAAGCAAAAGTAAGAGGAAAAAATAACTTGGGAATATCTGCTGTTTATAACGGAAAAGAACAAGCAGAGTGCATTTGCGATAGTTGTGGGTCGCGTGTCTTATTAAACTGTAGACATGGCACAAGGCCCACAACTCCTACTAAACGTCAAAACTCTGCTATCGCTGGCACGGCAAATGAAATTAAAAATTTAGGTGCTATCACAAAACAATTGACAAAACGTATGTGGAAAGTCAGCAAAAACAACATCTTATGTAATGAATGTGTTTTAAAATCACGAGAGGAAAAAATGGTAAGAGCTAAAGTAGAACCTATCCGCGAACCATCACGCGAACAAAAACGTGAAATAACTCTAATGTTAAATGATGTGTACGATATTAAAAAACAATGTTACAAAAAAAGTGAAACTGACGCTAGTGTCGCAGAAGTATTAGGCACTGGCATTTTATGGGGATGGGTCGCCAAAATACGTGAGGATATGTTTGGCCCCGATGGTAATGAAGATGACCAACTCACCGTGGGTGAAGCAAAATTATGGATGGCTCGCGCTGATGAACAAATCGCAAAGTTTGAAAAACAAATCCGCGCTTTACAAACAACTCTCAACACTATCCAAGCTACACGTAAAGAAGTAGACGGGTTTTTGCAAACATTAGAAAGGATAGCTAAATGACAAAAAAACCAATCATGACAAGATACACCGACGATTTTGTTAAAAAAATCTTGTACGATAAACATTGTGGTATGACTATTCCTACAATTTGTAAAGTTTATAAAATTAGTCGTCCTACAGCTAACTATCTGGTATATTCTAGAGGTAAAAACTTTACTCTCGACGACTACTCACCCGACTTCGGCAGCTTTAACAACAAAGACACCAAACAAGCTCCACTCGATCACGTGCCAGTTATAAGTTCCGAACCTCCATCAATATTTAAAAAGATTTGGCTTTATTTAAAATCCATGGTATATCGTAAAAAGGATTAACATAGTTGATTCGCCTCCTTGATAAACTGCCCTTGGAACTCTGTTTCAGGGGCTTTTTCTTTCTTAAACGGACTTTGCTATATAGGGGTAAATGATGGAAAAGTGTAAATTTAAATTTTAACATTGTCCGATATATCACTATCTTACTATCTTTAATGTTTTCAAAGAGTTATCCAATATCTGTTCATTATACAATAAATTAGTGAACTAGACTGGTGTACGCGCGGGATCAATCTGGGTTAAATTTAAATTTTCGGTTTTCCGTATTTTACCCTATTATACAAAGTAACGAATCGAGAAGAGGAAAATATACATGGCTATCGCCAAAGCTACTCACAAACCACGCATGGAAATCGTAGCAAATCCACGCAAAGAAAAATCCATCACACCCAAACAAGAAGAGTTCTGCAAACTGTACGTCTGTGAAGATATATCGCAAACAGAAGCTGCTCTCCGTGCAGGGTACTCTCCTAAATCTGCCCATGCCATCGCCTCACAGTTATTAAACGGAGAAAGATATCCCCATGTTGTAGAGAGGATTAGGGAAATCAAAACAGAGTTATCACAAAAGTACGAAGTCAGCTTTGAAGGACACGTTAAAAAACTCGCAGAAATTCGTGATGCCGCCATGCAAAATGGGAACTTCCCAGCCGCTGTCGCAGCAGAAAAATCACGAGGACAAGCTGCTGGCTTATACATAGATCGTAAAGAAATCTTACACGGACGCATAGATCAAATGACTCGAGACGAAGTCTTACGTGAAATCACAAAACTTCAAGAAGAATATCCTGCACTCGCAGCAGTCAGCGAAGGAAATATGATTATAGATCATGATGACACAACAACCGAGTAAACAAGATAACAAAAGAAGTGTCATGTAAAAAATCTTTTAGTACAGTATATGTATAGCAACAGTCACAGAAAGGACAGCTATTATGAGCACTACATTTTTTGAATGGACAAAAAGGTTAGGTCAACAACATTTTGCAATGGGGGGTGGCTCAACTCTTTGTGGTATGCCGATGCTCGGTAATAATTACGCACGAGATTATAACGATGAAGACAAAGTGCCGTGCCAAGATTGTCAACAACGTATGGCAATTATTACTGATGGAGAAACGCATGACTAAGTTTAAACCAGAAAGTCATACTTTTAATGGTGGTAAAAGCCGAGTAGTTTTGAATTATTCTCCAATTAATGCAGCGTTTTTTGTATACCGTGAGGACGGTATACACTTGCGCTCTGGGAACCAAAATCAAGGCAATTTGCGTATCTATAATGATTATTATGAAGCACAAGAAGATTACGGTGAAAGAGTATGGCGCTTACAAGATATGGAGCATAATGATGAGCAAGCCCGAGTCTAAACTTTGGGCGCAACTCCGTGAGGGTACTAAAAATCTAGGCGTGTTTTGGACGCGCCTAGAGTCTTGGTCTAGTCCTGGAGTGCCTGACTTGCACGGCATAAAAGATGGACAGGCGTTTTGGTTAGAACTCAAAGTTCACAGGTTAAAGTCACTAAAAAATATCGCATTACGTCCCCATCAAATTGCGTGGCAAATAAGATATAGTCAACAAAACGGCAATGTCTGGAACTTGGTTAGTCACCCTTCCTCCCGAACCCTTAATATATTTAGGGGGGAGAGAGCTATAGAGATAGCTGATAAAGAGGTGAAAGGACCGTTGTCCCCAGACTGGACATCAACATCTCCCCATGACTGGAGAGGAATCATCAATTATATTCTATCTTATCAATCTCCCCATGCCAAGAGGAAGAGTATCAAAGATAATCATCAATTGTCTGTGGATATGATTGCTCATCATCAATCTTCCTCTATCATCAATCCTCATCAATCATAATCAATCGTCCTCTATCAATGTTGATTTGACAGATGATGAATGATGATGACAAAAAGTTCGTGGAAAATTAATGAAAATAAAAGATAAATAAAGACTTGTCACTAACGCCTGGTAGTGGTACTCTTAGTTATGGTCAGCAAGGCCATTAACCTTAGAGCTCGTAGAAAGGAGCCCGATATGACTACCACTAAAAAATCTCCCCGTCCTACTAAACAAACTGTAAAAGCTGTCGTAAAAACACGTAAGCCTGAGACACTTGTCGTTGGTAAAGAAGAGCTTACTTATGATCAGATTTGGCTATGGGTTAATAGTAAAGCGGGAGGCAATCTTGCAAATGTAAAAATTGTCCCACTTGATAATGTGGATTTAACCTCTGCTGAGCCAGTACCGTTTGGATACGGTGGCAAAACTGGAGGCGTCCGGCAGCAAATCCAAGACTGGATGTTGAAAGGCGTTGACGGAGATATGTCCTTGAAAACTGTACTCGGTAAAGCTGCCAAGCTGGGACACTCGCGTAAAAAGCCTGTATGTTTACACGCCTTGATGCACGGTGGATACTCACCGTCTAGCAGTTTTTGGATGACACCATACGTTAGACTTGAAGTACAAAGTTGACACGACACAAAATGGGAGACACCTCGTCTCCCATTTTTATTTGACCATCCCCATGACGGAGGAAGACGGACATCCCCATTCTACGAGAAGACCGGTATCTATATATATCCTTATATAGATAATAGATACATCATCAATCAATATCAATCATCCTCAATCAATATCAATCATCCTCAAATACGAGGATTTTTGAAGATTAAAAAATATAAACAAAGATTTGCATGAGATTTTTGTGTTTGCTTAAATGGTTAGCACAGAAAGGAGTTACGATGTGGATATTGATACTGTTAATAATCGCACTCGCGTCGTGTGCAATTATTTTAAATAAATATTGAAAAACACTTGCACAATGTTTTTCACTATGCTACTAATTATTTGTAGGCAATAACGCTTACAGCCAAATAACCGTAGAAAGGGTTTTAAAATGGCAACAATTAAAAAGGCTACTGCGCCTAAAGCAGCAACCACCAAAAAAGCCACAACCAAAGCAGCTACATTTACAGGTGGCGCAAATTGCACCTATGCTGCAATGTGGGCATTTGTTAATAAGCACGCAGGCGGCAACTTACATAATGTAATTGTGCAACCATTGCCAAATGTACAACTAACAAATGCGCAACCCGTGCCGTTTGGTTATGGCGGCAAAACTGGTGGTGTACGGCACCAAATACAAAACTGGTTGCTAAACGGTGTAAATGGTAACGCAAGTTTATTTGCAATACTTAACGCCGCCAAGCCACTTGGCCACAGCACAAAAAAGCCAGTATGCTTAATGGCAATGCTGCAAGGTGGTTACAGCCCAAGCAGCGCAACATGGGGTACACCTTACGTGCAACTGGTGGTGCAACCGCAAGCCAAGTAAATAAAAATAAACGCTGGGGGGCAAGGGTACCCCCAGCAACCGGCGCGGTAAACACCGCGCCTTTTTTTAT
>CETN01160351.1_pt1 | contig 14725 bp, 31 predicted proteins | sample 531301 | NCBI WGS metagenome assembly CETN01 (sample SAMEA2622656, study PRJEB7988) | marine metagenome | isolation source: saline water (ENVO:00002010), including
TGCTTAATTGAATTAGTCGAAATGGAACATTTAATCTCTCTATGTGAAAATAATACAGAGTTCTTCTGTAATCTCAACCTTAAACTCAAACACATTCGCAAAAACCATGAAGCAAAAGAAAGCCAACGACTGGAAACAAGCTACAAACTTTACAGTCAAAAAACTAAAACCAGCAGGTCCTAAGCCTGGTCAATCTGTTAATGCATATATGTATGGCAGAAAGATAGGCGATGCTCAGTGGCTAACCATGACTGATAAGTACAATGCCACTGGTAAAAAGCAAACACGTACTGTAAGAAAACCGAGGTGGACTATTAAATGAATGAATACAATAGTCCCCTCTGGCGACCCAAAACTCAACACAACTCAAACACATGGCTAAAAGAAAACGCTCTGCATTTAACTTCGATAAAACAATCTTCGGAGTTAATGTCACAGAAAGAGGACCACAATCAGCCTCTAAAACAATCAAGCTTGGACCATTAAGTTTAACTCTTAATGGGCGTAAGTCTGGTGTACGTGCATCCATTGCTATTCCTGGCACTGGTTTATCCAAGAGAAATATAAAGATCTTTTAAATGAAAAGACTAAGATTACAAGATCTTAGTGACTTAATAGATGTCGGTAAGTTATCTAACTTGACTCGATATTGTTACAAATGCAAGAAGATCTTGTATAGAAATGAAGAAGAAGCTAGAGCTGTCGGTGCTCGCATGGCATCCAAGGGGCGTGGTAAAACACGTCCTTATTCATGTCCTAAATGTGATGGCTGGCATCTCACTTCTTTAATCAAACCTAAGCGTCCTAAGTAAGACGCAATAAACTGCTTACAAATTCAACCCTAATTTAATCTAATGACTAATTACGAATTCAAAAGAATGGCTGCTGCTATTGAATCATTTGGAGGTGGATTCTTCCAATCTCTTGTGCCAGCATTTAATAAAGCTGACGTTATTAATAGAGAAATTCTATTAGAAGCATTTAAACAGATGAAAGGATCTGACAAGTATCTTCCAGGAGGTATTCATTATGACGATGTAACTCCTGAGTTTGGTCCATCTGATTTAGATCTCTTACAAGAACACACTATGAAATACTTTGGGTTATCTCAATGAATCTTCTACGTGCCTTAATGGAATCATGTTCCATTGTTGCAACTCTATTACTAATCAACTACTACTTAGGAGGTAATTAATGAAAACATTAATTGATGATCTTGATTTTAAATCATTACATAAATATAAAAGTAGATCTCTTGTTGCTTGGGTTAAAAGAAACACAGGAACAAAACAACAACAACAAATTGTAAAAGAAACTCTTGAAAAAAGATCTAAAGAAGTTTTAAATAAACTTAATAATCGGATACAAGTTAATTACAGATTAAGTGAATCTACTTCTAATAAAGTAAAAGATATTTGTGAAAAACTGAAAGTTTCCAAAAATCTTCAATATTTAAATAAAAATATTTTAGAAGTAAAAGATGATTCATATTCTGTTGCACCAACTGAACTGATAAAAGCTATTGTTGAATCCAAGGTTGAACACTTATGGCGTCTTACTCATGAATAAACATGATGACCTTTGGGAGATCGTACAAAAAGATCATCCAAATTTAACTGATCAAGAGAGAAAACAAATCTTTCTTGATTGGTTATACCAAACACCTACTAAAAAGGAGGATTCCAATGAGCCATGACGGTAATCGAGAACGTAAAAGAATGTTCTATGAAGATGCTCTTAAAGAGCTAGAAGATGAACATCCTGAAGTTGATCCTTCTGAAATAGAAGAACGCTTTGGTGATGAAGCAGTACAAAAAGCCGAAGATGCTTTCTATTACACATCTGAAGGTCATCCAACACTATCCGCAGCTGAGAGGAATCGTTAATGATTGATAAATTTTCTATTGAACAATGTATGAAAGACGTTGATCATATGCTTGAAGCTTTTGATCATATTGAGAATACTCAAATGAAAAAAAATCTAAAGCAAAAAGATAGAGAACAAATAGCTATGTCTGTTCTTTATATACGTCTATACTTACGTGATGCACCTAAAGAAGATGCTGATCGTGTTTTAACTTTCATAGAAAAACGAGTTAAAAAAACTCTTCCAAAAGACTGGAGTCTTGAAAAAGAATTCAGACATCTTTCACTCTATAGAAACCTACGGGAACAAGACTAATGCCTCAAATTACTCTTCGTTTTAACATCAATCCTGATGGAACTGTACAAGAAATTGTAGAAGGTGTATCAGGACATGGTTGTGATCTACTTACTAAACCTATAGAACAATCTTTAGGTGAAGTAGAACAACGTACTCATACAGCTGCTTTCTATGAAAAGATTAATTCCATACAGAATAGACATATAGAGTACTTAGAAGATCATGACTGGATTGGGTGTATTTGAAATCATTGTTATACCAATACTATTCTTGGAGGAATTTGTTAAACGAATTCTGAGTGGAATCTATTTGTTATGGCAACGATTTGATCACTGGAATTTCAATCGTAAATTACCTAAATCATGACCATTAAAACAAAAGATTACATGGTAGATGGCTGGGATAGATCTCCTCATCTAGCTGTACATCCTTATAAACGTGGCTCCAGACACAACCAAATTGGTATGTGGATTATGTGGTCTTACTACGTTTTAATCACTGGAATTATTCTGCGTTTAATCATTGTATTAAACCAATAGATCCTCATGGAATTTCATTCCTATCGGCACACTGATCTAGTACCAGATAAATGTGGCGTTGAGCCTGTTATCAAAGGCTGGGTGAATGAATTCAAGCCTTGGTACTATGACGGTAAAACTGTCTGGTGGGGGACTTTATATCCCCTTCGATCAGATGCAGAAGCTGCCGCATTAAAACTTCAACAACAACTTAAACCCAATGACAACAGCAACTCGCTCAAAAGCAAAACCCAAGAGTAAGAAACCTACTCCAGAAGAAAAATTAGTAGAAGAACTAATTACTCTGATGGAATCAGGTAAACAACCTTGGAGAAAAGAATGGGATTGTACTAATGGAGGTAAACAACAAAACATCCTTAGTCATCACATCTATACAGGACAGAATCCTGCACTATTAGCTTTTTATCAAATGGCTAGAGGTTATCCTTTACCTCTATGGGCTGGAGGAGGACAGATAAAAAGTAAAGGTTGGAAGATTCGTAAAGGATCTAAGGCTTGCTATATCTGTGTTCCTAGTAAATATCAAATTGAAGTAGAGAATACCTTTGGTGAAAAGATTAAAGAATCTAGAACTGGTGGATTCTATTTCTCTCCAATCTTTAATGTTAAAGATATAGAAGGAGAAGATAAAGATGAAATCATTGCTAGACACCAAGGAGAAGCTGAACAACCAAGACCTGAACCAGAACGTATGGAGAACTGCGAAAAAGTATTTGCAGAATACCACCGTCGAGAAACGTTAGAAACCCAATGGGCTGGTGAAAGAGCTTGTTACTCTCCCTCTCTAGACATAGTGACAATGCCTGAACGTAAGAAGTTCCATTCTGCTCATGCCTTGTACTCCACCTGGGCGCACGAATTGGCTCATTCAACTGGTCATTCCAAGCGTCTTAAGCGTGATCTCACAGGCATGTATGGCTTGGATAAATATGCAAAAGAAGAATTAATAGCTGAATTAGCTGCATATTTAATTTCAGATGAATTACAAATTAATTCAGATGAGAAAAATCATGCCAACTATTTACAGTCATGGATTAAATGTCTACGCAAAGATCCTTCTATTTTAAAAGATTCTTTAAGACAAGCTAATGCTGCAAAAAATTATATCCTTCATCCAAAGGAGGAAAAGTCTTCATGATTGGAGATCTAACTAAACGTAAAGAAAGACAAAATCGTTTTAAAAGAGTATTTATCCCTCGTATGAAATCTATTGGTAAAACAATTACTTTAATTGGTAATTGTTCTAATAAAAATAATTACGAGTGGCATGAAGAAACAACAAAACGATCCTTTCTTCTTATAGCTCAAATCCTCTTAGCTCAAGCTAAAAAATTTGGGCTAAGTATGGAGCTTACATACAATGGACAACCTGTTCAAAGTATTAATCCTACTGATCCAGATCTTTTTAAATTGGAGTAACTCATGATTAAAAAAGTTAGAGTAACACTACTTGTTCAAGTAGATACTGAAAACGATGAACGCTGTCCATCTGGTGATCCATTACAAGAAAATTGTGTACTAAACATGATTCATAATGGAGATTTTTTAGATCCAGTAGAAGTTCTAGATGTTCATTACATTTAATAATCTAATGTCAACTCATAATCCAGTAGACATTGGTGATCTATGTATAGATTGCTATGCCAAAGGTATCCATAAAGATACCACTAAAGAAGGTTTCGTTAATCGAATACCTGCTGAAACAGATGAATACTCTGGCTATATGTGTGGTCCTTGTGCTGAAGAATCCTCTGATTACATCGACAAGATGAAAGCAGAAGAAGATTTATTCACAATACTTAAAGACGCATTAGACAGATCTAAAGATTCTATATTGACTCATCCATGTGATGTAGATCAAATAGAAAACGTCTGTAGATTTTATGGCTATGAATCATTATTGGAGTAATTTTAATGCCAATGACTAAACAAAAAGCCTTCTATGAATGGCTATCTAACTGTCCAGTTGAACTTGATTTTCAAATGAATTTTCCAAGTAAAAAAGATAACTGTACAGATGAAATGTATATCTTCCGAGATATACCAAATACTGAACTAACTTTGATCAACGGATCTAAATAAAAAGTTATATCAGTTGCATTACTCACTAGGCTTTTCTAAAATGTAAGTCCTAGTGTGTAGTCTATGCACTATTACAATCCAACATTAATTAACTTACTTACTACAATGCAAATTGTTAAAGCAATTAAATCGTTAGTTCCTTCTATTGAATTAACAAATGATGAGAATAGAACTTCTCATTTAACTGGCACCTGGACTGATAACGCAGGTTACAGAGATGAACACAAACTTTCATTCAGATATGTACGCAACTCTGAAAAATTAGCTCGCATGCATGGGAAACCAAACATGAAAACTAAAGACATTGAATACACAGATGAATGGGGTAACAAGCATGTATTAACTGCACAAAGAGCTAAAGAAATTATGCATTTAGCAGAAAGTATTTCTCAAGAAGCAAATGGATTAGCTGATCTTTATCATGAAGCAGGTATTTCACCAAAAGAAATTCTTGGTGAATTAGATATGATTGATATTCAAGTTAATCCTGCTTAAACTGTAATGAAGTTACGTAGACCTCTGAAAAATCAGGGGTCTTATCAAATGGATAAAGAACTTACTAAAGAAAGAGAAGAGCTAATTGAACAAACTCTATCCTTAATACCAGAACATACTTGGCCTGTTGTTGCTGATCAATTATCTGCAAGAATTGTAGATACTATGCCAGCTGATGTTTTAGAACAATTGACTGGTAATCCAACAGGTTTTGAAAAAGCAGAAAAAATCCTATTAGGCTTTTACCTTCAATCAAAGGAAAAACGAAAGGATTTAATTTCTGATGCTTTTGGTTTTATTGGAGCTGAACCCACCCTATATTATTTGGATGGATTAGGTTTGGATAAAATTCCAGATCCTAAACAGCAGCAAGAGGTTTCTTCTTAGCTAAAAATCTTTTTGCATCTAATAGAATTTCTCTATTTGCTGGAGTGTCTTTCAAGTATCTGCCTGTATCTTTCTTGATATAGGCGATACCTCTGTACTTAAGAGTAGTGCAACTCATTTTGGTAGCCTTTGTTACTAAATTGATAGTATTTCATTTTGAAATTTGCAGTAGTTCACACTGTAACAAATCTTACATTTTTAATAATTTATTAACAAATCAACACATGAATTGTCTTGATCTTATGGGGTATTTATCCCTAATCATTATTCTTTATTCTTCTATTTACAAATTAATTAAAAAATGAAATGCCCTAAATGTAAATCTAAAAACACTAGAGTTTCTTCTGTTGATCCACATCCTCTTGAGGATTTTACTAAACGTTATTGTAGATGTTTAGATTGTGCTGAACGTTTCACTACTATCGAAAAGTATTTAGATACAGCACATAACCCAGGAAGAAAGAAAAATAGTTTCATATTGAATAGTTATCAATGCCAAATGATTAAAAGAAATAAATATATGTTATCTAATAGTGAATGGGCAGCTATTTATAAAGTTTCTCTTTCAACCATAGTTACAGCAAAAACAAAATTTCCATCAACTAATTAGTTGTATTTATTAAAAATTGTATTATTATTTATCAGAATTCTTCCATGAAAAAATCAACAATGTCTTACGTAATCGCTTGTTGGAAGAGGGGTGTTCCGCATGGAATACAAGTGACTAATAATAAGTTCACACTCGTACCACTTGATTCACAGACAAATGTATCTAAACTATTTAACAATCCGCATCGAACTCAGATGCAAAAATTCTTGAACTGGATTAAAGAGAATGACAAAGAACTTAAGCATGAGGAATTCTCAATTCAAGACTACGGCAGATTCAGAAGATGAATCCTGGCTTATATTTGATTTAGAATCTGATGGCTTATATGATGACGTTTCAAAAATCCATTGCCTGGTTATTTATGACATTCAATCAGGAAACACTTTCAGCTATGGCCCTGATGCTATTGATAATGCTATTAGTCATCTGGACTCCGCTGATGTTTTAATCGGTCATAACATACTCTTTTATGACATTCCAGTTCTTAAAAAATTACATGGAACTGATTTCAAAGCAAGAGTAATAGATACGCTGATATGTACACGTCTTATCTGGCCTAAAGAAACGCTTTATGACCTTGACGAAGAACAATATCAGGAAGTTCCACCGAAGCTCAAAGGTTCTGCTTCACTTAAGGCATGGGGCTATCGACTTGCAGATCACAAGATTGAGTTCCAAGATTTCACCGAGTACTCCCAGGAAATGCTCGACTACTGCATCCAAGATGTCAGAGTTACAGAAAAATTATGGAATCATATTATCAATCAAAAGTATCCTGAGTCTGCTCTGGTTCTTGAACATGACTTCGCTCAAAAGATCAATGAACAAATTAGGACAGGCATTCCATTCGATGTGGACAGATGTCTTGATCTTGTGGATGATCTCAGAGGGAAGAAAGAAAAATTGGAGAATGAATTAAAAACATTATTCCCTCCCTTAAAACGTTCTGAAATTTTTACTCCTAAAGTAAATAATAAGAAACGAGGTTATGTAAAAGGCGTTCCATTTGAAAAAGTAAGTTATGACGAATTCAATCCAGGATCACGTAAACAAATTATTGAACGCTTATTCAATAAGTACCAATGGGTACCAGAAGGAAAAACTGAGAAAGGAAATCCAAAACTTGATGATGATGTCCTCGAAAAACTTCCCTTCCCAGAAGCTAAAACACTGGGAGAATACATGCTCATTAATAAGCGATTAGGACAAATAGCTGATGGTAATAATGCGTGGTTGAAATTAGTTAATAACGATACAGGAAGAATTCATGGAGATGTAATTACTAATGGAACAATCACAGGACGATGTAGCCATCGCAATCCCAACTGCTCCCAGGTAGTAGCCAACAATAAGCCTTATGGTAAACAATGTCGTTCACTATTCCATGCACCTTACGATTGGGATCTAATCGGTGTAGATGCTAAAGCTTTAGAACTTCGTTGTCTCGCAGGGTACTTGGCTCTATGGGATGAAGGTGAATACGCTGCCATGGTTATTAACCCAGAGGTAGACATACATACTTATAATCAAGAGCAATTTGGTGTTGCTAATCGAGATATAAGTAAACGTCTACTTTATGGAATGTTGTATGGCTGTGGTGCAGCTAAAGCAGGTACTATTATTGATCCCAATGAAAAGAATGAAACCAAATTAAAACGTATGGGAAGAGATGCAATTAATGGTTTTATGAAAGGTGTACCTGCACTTAAAAAGTTAAAAGATCAAATTGAAGAAACAATTAGTAACCGTGGTTATTTAATCGGTTTAGATAGACGTATCCTTCACTGTCGCTCTTCTTTTAAAGGACTTAATGTTTTGTTGCAATCTGCTGGTGGCATATTAATGAAACAAGTTGTTGTAAACATTCACAACAATATTGAAAATAACTTAAATATGCCTCATGGTAATAATTGGCAACAGTTATTAATGATCCATGACGAAGTACAATTGACTTGTAACAAAAAGTATACAGAAAAAATAAGAGAACAAGCAATGGCAGCCTTCCCTCAAGCACAAGAGTTCTTTAACTTTAGATGCAAAATTGAAGGTGATTCATGTATAGGTAGCACCTGGGCAGAAACGCATTAGAATAACGTCCTGAGCATGACGTTAAAAGGTTTACAACTCATTCTCAATTCAACTATGAATTTCATTACTGTGTCAGCTAAAGCAGTTGACAAACCAGAATCTCTTAAATCCAAAATACCTTGCACAGTTTGCAATGTAGAAATTCCTAAACCAGCATTTGGTAAAAGTTATGTACCTGTCTATGCTCAATTAAAAATATGGGGTAGAAATGCAGCTCTTTTAGCTGGTGTTCCACAAGGACAGCATCTACTTATTGTTGATGGTGAATTACTTATTAACTACAACAAAGAGACTCAAACTAATGAGATTGAAATAAAAGCTAGAACAATAGCTCCATATCATGATGGTCCTTCTTGGCCTCCTATTAATAATGTCATTCTTTCAGGAAGAACATTTATTGATTTTGATCCTTCAGATCCTAAACAAAGAAACTATAGAGCAACTGACTCTGGATGGATCTTTGCTGAACAACGTTTAGCTGTTCAAAATAAACCTATCAGTACAAATAACTATCCTGATATTTATAGTTTCAAAACTGTATACAACAACAATGCTGAATACAGAGGAACTAATTATGCAAATGTTATAGCTGATATGCTGAACAGAAAAAATGTACCTGTCACAATAAAAGGTTCATTAGTTCGTGAAGAATCTAAGAATCCTGAAACAGGAGATGTTAGACATTATCCAAAAATCTTATTAGCTGATAAAAATGCTTTATGTGTTGCGAAATTAACACCAGAGCCATCACAAAATGTAAAGCCAACAAAGCCAAAAGCTCAGTCAGCACCTACAGTTATAGCAGATAACCCTTGGAAAGATTCTGATAACTTTCCAAGTTTAGCTCCTGATCCAACTCCTGTTCCTGCTGTAGCAACAGCACCAGATACGAGCGAAGATCCTTTCTAAATTTCTAGGCGTTCATCTCGCAAGCATTAAGTTGCTAAAAGCCAATTGATGTAAGTCGGGGAGACATTGTGGGTTCGTCCTACTAAGAGCTTCTCCCTCCTAGAACCCCCTTAACTACTGCCTCTAATGACGCAATTAACTACGATGCCTTCTTCCAAGACAAAACCTAGTTCAATCACAAACTTTGAAGCCTCTTTCTCTATGTTTAGAGAAACCGAATTTATTGATGGTATAGATGGCTTTGGTACTCTTCAACCTTTACATAACAATGACAAAGCTTATTGGGCCGTAAAGGAAGAAAGTTTAAAAACATGTAAGTGGACTGCCACTGAAAAAGATTTCGATAAAGATTCAGTTCTTTGGAATCACTCTCACCGTTTTGCTAATGGTGCTAGAGAAACAATGCATGCTTTTATTAAGCCAAGAATCCAAATCATTCACACTTCTAACATCTTAGTTGTTGATGATCAGATTAAGGATAGAGCTGGTAAACCAATGAATATTATCGTTGGTGATCTTTCTATGCCTCATATCGCTAAAGCTTTTGAAGCTGATAAAGAACAGGCTGGTGAAAAAGGTGAACGTCAGTATTCAACTAGAACTAAGTATCTAGTTAATATCCTTACTAAGGATAATCAACCAGCTCATGAAGTTCCTCTAGTTTTTACAGTTAAAGGATTAGCTAGTGTTGACATGTCTCAAATGTTGAAAGACTTTAATAGCCAAATGAACAAGTGTTATAGCACTGGTTTAGAGCTAAAAGGCAACATGAAGTTCGACAATAGAACTCAATCAACATTTGTCTTTGTACCTCACTTAGATATTCGTTCTGTACCTGCTCGTGGTAATAGAAGCGTCAACATCTGTGCAATAGAAGGTTATGAAAAACCTGACTATTCAACAGTTGAGAAAGCAAAAGAATCCATGTTTGAATACTCCATTCCTGTAGAGAATAGAGAAAAGACATGGGAACAGATGCAAGATGAATTCTTAGGTAATTACATCAACAAACATAGTGAACAGGAAGCTGCAAAGCTTAATGGTGCTTATGGTATTGCTGATGGAGTTCCAGCTCTAATGCCTAAGACAGTAGCAGTTCTACCAGAAGGTGCAGCTGATACTGGAGAAGACGCAGCTTTATGATTTAAGTACGATGTTATCAGGGCTAACTAGCTCGCTAATTAGTCCTTTTATAATGACATTACGTTGTGTTGCTAACTGTGCAAGGTAAGTTGCTACATGTTTTAAAGCATCTTTATCTTCACAGTTATCAATGCTTCTTCTAAACTTTTCAAATACGAACTGATCTTCTAACGGAATTTTATATTCCAAAAATTCTAATTTAGAAGATTTGTCTTCCATTTTGAACCCTCTTATTTCTTTATTCTACATGCATCCAGGAGTTTAATTATGTTAAATAAGTTCGGTCCTCTTACTCTAATGGGTGCTGGTATATTTACAGCTGCTAATAACCCTATTACATGGGCTGCTGTTGCTAGTTTTGCAACCTTTAAAGTTAGTCAAAAATTTTATAAAAAAGCTAAACAAAGAGCTAAAACTAAACTTGAAGAATATGATTTATTTATTTAATTAATTCTGAAAGATTTTTCGTTAAATTATTAACACTATTGGACATTGTTTTATATCCATGTCCTACATAAATCTGACCACTAACAACACTAGCTGTCATGATTGCCCAAAAGATATAGTACCAACGTGCTTTGATCTGGGTCACAAGAATCTTGTATTCTTATCCAACACTAACTCAATTTCAACTTAAATGACAAATGAAATTTATTCTGAGCTAAATGAAGCTCAAAAGATTATCTATACACGCTCTATGATTGGTAGAGCTTTTTCTGATTTCGATCATGGACAAATCTGTACCATTTATCGTGTAGGAAAAAATTGTATAGTAAAAAGAAAAAATGGGATAGAAGAAAAATATCCTGCAGAAGATATCAAAGTTGCTTACTTAAAATTTATACAAAGAGAAGTTCCTTTCTTTTCTTATCTTGGTCCTAATTATCGTGGTCCAATTCCTTGGCCTTATCAATCCAATACTTATATACTTCTTAAAGGTTGGAATTATGCCTATCAAGGATCTCATAAGATTCCAGAAGCAAGGATGCAACAACTCTGGGCTAATTCATTTACTAATTTAAAAAGTATTGAATCAGTTAAAAGTGTACTTGATAATTTAAATGATGATGATCCAGATGATGAAGGATTAGAAGATACAGAAAAAGCATTAGGACATATTATGACTCCTTATAAATATTGTTCTTGCCAAGCTTTTCAAAAACAACTTAAAAACTTAGATCAATTTAAAGAAGAATTCTATGAAAATTATCAACCTATGTGTAAACATCTCCATTGGTATGACAACTTTAAATTATTCCAGAGGAAACGCAATGAACTAGCAGAAGACTTAGGAGGAAGATCTCCAATGAATGTTGTTATTTGGTTCTATATTCCACCTGCTAAACAATATCAAAAGGGTACCTTTAAGCTCTGGTGGACTAGAAAAGGACTATATTCTGACATATGTAACTGGAAACAAATTAATTCCTTAAGTCAATGGGATGCATGGAGTTATTTCGATAGGATGTTAGAGAAAGGTTTTATTCCTTATGAATCCTCTACTGTCCCAAAATTAAAATCTATACTATGCGGAAAGTCTTAATAGATGGTCTTAAAGCACATGCTCTAGGTCACATCGAAAAACATAAAGCTAACATTGAAATTTATTTACATGGATCTGTAGGTATTGGAGAACACTCTGATATTATTGCTGCAATTCAAACTGAATTAGACCATATTGCACACTATGAAGATCAATTAGAAGTGATTGATAAATACTTTAGTATATAACTAAACGTCCTTTAAGTTATGACGTTAAACTGACTTCAATTTAACTCAACTCTAATGACACAATCTAATCTTTCTCTCCTTAATAAGGCTCCAAAAGAAATGCCTTTTAAGGAATTAATTAATCAAAGAGCAGCTTTAACTAGAACAATACCTCTTTTAGATGATGAATCAAAAGAGATTGCAAAAGCTGATCTTGCTGCAGTCGCTAAGGAATGTTCACCTAAATGGGATGATCTCTATGTAACTAGAGAAAATTTAAAATCAATTATTAATAATTTAAAAGAAGAAAAATCTCAAGTTGATAAAAGTATCAAATCAAAAACAAATGATCTTGATTCTTTAAATGTTTTACTTAGAGAAATCAGAAGAACTTTTCCACCACATTCTGATTGTGATACCTTCTCAGGTAAATACTTTCAGTTTAAAGTTAAAGCATACACACCAGGACAACAGTATTCTTTGAAACTTGTACAGACAAAAGACTTCTTTGAATTTTCTCCAGAAGATCAGGAGAAGTTCTTTTATAAAGAAGAAAAGATTGAAACTAAGGAAACCGTGATAACGTCAATATCAGGTAAGGAAGTTAAACGAACGACTGAACCTAAGACAACAACACAATTTATTCTGAATCAAGATGCAGTCATCAGTGCTTACCAAGACGGAAGTCTCCCCCATGGAATCAAAGTCATCCAAAATTACAGAATTACCACAAAGCGAATCAGTGGCGAGCTGGACGTGGAAACATCCGAATATACAAAACAGTTTCTTCGAGAATCTAATACCTCCAAGTGATGTAGAGGAAGCTCATCTCTACATGTGCTGTCATCAACATAATGAGCAAGACTTCGACCTCCAGCTTAAAACTATGGAGCTGGAGTTAGATGAATACTTAGATGCTGATGATAGACCAGTAGAAGATTTAATTGCTGATACTCGTTCTAATCAGATTCGTTATTTGAAAAGTAAAAGATATCATCATAATGCTCGTTGTTGTTATTGGTACTGGATGCAAAGAGAATCAGATGCTAACCATAAAAAAGCAAAACGTAAAAAGAAAGTTCAAAAGTAAAATTCGTATAGAATAAAAGAACAAATAAAGGAGTTCATGGAAAGAGATCCAGCTAATCTATACAATTTGCTCGCTGGGTTTACTCAGGAAGGAACTCCTTTAGAAGCTTTAGTTGGTAGCAAAATTGAATGGGGTGTTACTGTTTTAACTGCTGCAATGCTTGCTAATGAGAATTTAGCAGGAAGTATGGAGGCACAAGAGATGGTTGATGGTGCTATTAATTATTACAACCTAATCCAGGAACGCTTGGCTTATTACAGACAGAACCAAGTCCATGCTCTTGAAAAGATGATTGATAAATAATATTTATTCCTAAAAATGCTGGCGTTAAAATAATACTATCGCCAGTATTCGTGGGAAAGAATGTCACAAACAAAAGCCCAATTAATTAGTGATTTAGTTCAAGCATTAAATTTTACAGGGACATCCAGTGCTCCAGCTAATGGGATGTATTTGTCAGCAGCTAATACTATTAAGTTAGCTACTAATTCAAATGGAAGATTAACAATAGATAGTTCAGGTAATGCAACTTTTACAGGTACATGTACTGCTACAACTTTTATAGGTGCTTTAACTGGTACATCAACTAAAATTGATCTTAATTCAAATAATGATAATACTGCTTTCAGAGTTCCTTTTACAAGTGGAAATTCAGGGAGTGTCTTTTTGTATGCAGATAATGCTGATGGAATGACATATAACCCCAGTACTGGGAAACTTACTGCTCAACAACTACAAGGAACTTTAACTACTGCTGCTCAAACAAATATAACTTCTCTTGGTACTTTATCTAATTTACAAATTGCTAATCATCTTGGATTAGGTATAGCTGGAGCAGAATTTGGTAGTGGTGTAAAAACAATTCTTTTACAAGGAGGTAGTAGTACAAAATCTGGATGTATTGATTTTAAAGAATATAGTTCAGGTACAAGGTTAGCCAATATTTTTGTTCAAAATGACACCAGTTATGGAATGTCTATCGGTACAAGTTGTAGTGGACAAAATGGTGACTTTATAAGATTTCATACAGGTGCTTTAGGTTCTGAAAAAGTCCGCATTACATCAGCAGGTAATGTTGGTATAGGTACAACAAGTCCTAGTAACTTATTGCATGTTGCTGGTGTACTTGAATGTTCCAATATAAAAATTCTCGGCACAAATTCATTTGAAAGTAGTGCAAATGTTTTTGAAGGTAAAGGAACTAATGGAGCAAGGTTGAGATCAGCATTATCAGACGCTACTGTACCTACTTTTTCAAATAAAGATGATACAAACACTGGTATGTTCTTACCTGGTTCAGATGTTCTAGGGTTAACGACTGGTGGAGCAGAAAGACTTCGCATTGATTCGAGTGGAAGATTATTAATAGCAAAAGGAACTGCAAGCACTACTACTTCTCAAATTCAAATTGGAGATCCTGCAGGTGGATATACATGGGATGTAGGAGACGTACCACAGGTGTTAATTGCTGGTGTTAATAATGAATCACCTACAAGCGGAACATTAAA
>CETN01065969.1_pt1 | contig 14606 bp, 18 predicted proteins | sample 531301 | NCBI WGS metagenome assembly CETN01 (sample SAMEA2622656, study PRJEB7988) | marine metagenome | isolation source: saline water (ENVO:00002010), including
GTTGAATCAGCTAGTATATCATATGCTGCATCAATTGGTAGTTTATTAGAAATACCATTTGGATATGTACGTAAAAAACCAAAATCATACGGAACTTCAAAAGTCATAGAAGGAAATCTAGATAAATCTAAGCCAGTTACTATAATTGAAGATGTAGTAAATTCTGGAAATTCTGTATATAATGCTATTGTAAATGCCAATAATGAAGGATATAAAGTAAACTACGCAATTTGTATATTTTTAAGAGATACAAAAGCAATAAATAAAATTAAAAGTTTAGATGTAGAATTAATTTATCTTTTTAAAATGTAATTAAGATTTTATTTTATTAATATATTTTTGTTATAAAAAAATAATACTGGTAAAAAATGAAATTTCCAAAAGGTGCACTAGAACTTGCTACTTCACAAGCAATGAAGTCAATTATGACACATAAGCATGGCGCTGTTATCTGGAGAGGTAATACTATATTAGGCGCTGGTTATAATTTTCATGTTGCTCCTCCTACAACTTCAAAAAGAAGATTTTCTATTCATGCTGAGAGAGATTGTCTAAAAGGATTGCGTGGTGATATGATTTATGGTGCAAATCTTTTAGTTATTAGAGCCAGAAAAGACGGGTCTCTTAGTCATGGTGGACCTTGTAAAGGATGCAGGAAGCTAATGAAAAGAAAAGGTATTAAAAATTGTTATTGGTTTAATGAAGATGGAGATGTTACTTGTACACAACTGAACTAAATAAAATAGGTAAATTATTTAGAATTGAAGATAAAAGAGGCTATGATATATTTGGTCTAATTTTAGATGTTTATGAAAATTCAGAAGGCATTTTTTATAAAGTCCTTACTAACGGCAACATCTATGGAGTAGATTTAAATGAATACAATGCATGCTTTTACGAATAAAGTTGAATATTAAATACTTTTTTAAATTATTAATGTAAAAAAGATCAAATTAAAATATAATAATACTGTAACTGGTAATATATTTTATCCTCCTGTAGCTCAGTGGTTAGAGCACACGTCTTATAAGCGTGCGGTCGGTGGTTCAATCCCACTCAGGAGGACTATTTATATGCCACCTTGGCGGAATTGGTATACGCGAGAGATTCAAAATCTCTTGTCCTTTGGGCATGTCGGTTCGATCCCGACAGGTGGTATTAAAGGAAAAAGTCCATGATGTATTTAAACTTACCGTATCAAAAAGTATGGATCAAAAAATCTTTCCTTAAAGGTTCAGACAATTTTATTTGGGCAAAAGACTGTGAAATGATTGAATCGTATTTAATTGGCATCAGGCTAACTAGATATGAGCCTCCTTTATTTGAAGTGTATATGCCTGAGTATAATGCCTGTTATGACAAAGTATTACAATGTGCTATATTTAATTCTAATGAAAGTCCTAATGAAGAAATAACACTCACTGACGTTGCTTGGTGGGATTGTTTAACTGATGATGCTGAGATTTATGAAAAAGCTTTTCTAAAAAACGTAGATGTTTCTATGAAAAATAGAAAAAACAAAATTCTTGAAGGAACATACTTTTTTACTCTTGATTTTAAGTCTCCTGAAGTTAATCGTTCAATTGACTATACAGAAGCAAAATTCTGGGCTGAACACAAACAAAAAAATTTCTTTTTTGATGATAAATTAAATGTGTTGTGTTGTGGACCAAATAATAAAATATTATGGAAACATAGTTCTTTAGGATTTGAAAAACCAAAGACTCCTGACTTTAAAGTTTTTGATAAGCCTAGTAGCTTTTCACATGAAACTGCAGAAGTTTTTGGAGAAACAGATAATTTTGATTATTCAAAAAATATTCTTAAGGACTAAACATGTATTGTAATCCTTGGTTATGTAACAATAAGAATTGTGAATACTGTAATTCTACGCCTCATAAAAATCCTGGCAAGTCTAGAGTTGCTAATCATAATCTTTTAGAAAAAATAAAAGAGTTAGAAATTACTATTAATAATTATGAATGCATTATGTATGCAGCTGCTTTGGAAATTGAAAGATGCTGGAAAATGCATACTGATAGCGATGGCATTGGCCCAATGACTCTTATTAATCTTTTAAAATTACGTAGAAAACCTAAAGAAAATCCATATCCACAATTCTTAAATAAAGATAATAATGAAAAATAAAGTTAGACCCTTGCCAATAAAAGGTAAACTTAATTCTGGTGACTTATTTAAAAGAATTGAAAATAATAGTTCTTTATTTTTCCTATACGAAATAGGAATAATTATTTCAGAATATAAAACAAATATGTGGAAATATTCGTATATTGCTTTAATTAATAATAGAATTCAACAGATTGTTGTTTCAAAACATGCAGGTTATAAAATAGAATTGATACAAGATGTCTAAAGATAAAATAGGAAAAATATTTCTTCTTGAATACAAAGACAAACCTGAACAGGTTTATATTGGCAATAAAATTGGAATTATTTTAAGAAAACATAAGCTTAAGTTTAGATTTGCAGAAGAGTCATATCATGTTTTATTAGAAGACAAGTTTAGAGTAATTCATTTACCAAATAAAGAAAGTGTATCTTATAAAATTAGTTTTATTTAAATTGTAAATTTGATATAATTGAAATATAATAATAATGTGATTGGAAAGGACAAACAAAAAATTACATGCCATCATGGTGGAATAGGTAGACACGAGAGACTTAAAATCTCTTGCTCTTAGAGCGTGCCGGTTCGATCCCGGCTGATGGCACTATTTGGAATCTTAGCTCAGTTGGTAGAGCATCGGACTTTTAATCCGCTGGTCCTGGGTTCGAGCCCCAGAGGTTCCACTAATACAAAGACTAAAAACATGCTATATGAAAAAGCTGGCGTTAATATAAATATTGCACAAAACACATTAAACAATGTAAAAAATACTATTTCACAAACATATACTAAAAATGTACTGTCTAATACAGGTAATTTTGGCGGGTTGTATAGTATTGATAAAAACAATATACTTGTTTCTTCAACTGATGGCGTTGGCACAAAAGTAGAATTAGGTAAACTAGTCGGATCATATTATACTTTTGGAATTGATATAGTCAATCACTGTATTAATGATATATTAGTACAAGGTGCAAAACCACTATTTTTTCTAGACTATTTGGGTTTTAATAAAATTAATCCAAAAAGTATAGAGGAAATAATCAAAGGAATATCAGACGCCTGCAAAAAAGCTGACTGTGCATTAATTGGTGGCGAGCTTGCTGAAATGCAAGATGTGTATAGGCAAGATTCTATAGATATAGTTGGAACTATAATAGGATCAGTAAGCAAGGATAACCTAATTACCGGTAAAGATATAAAAGATGGTGATGTTGTTTTAGGTCTAAAATCTTCTGGTCTTCATACAAATGGCTTCAGTTTAGCAAGAAAAGTTTTAGAAAAAGCTATAATCAAAGACGATAAGCTATTAAATAGTTTAGTTACTCCTCATAAGACTTATTTAGATGAAATAAATGAACTAAGAAAAAGTGTTTCAATAAAAGGATTAGTTCACATTACTGGCGGAGGTTTTTATGATAACCCGCAAAGAATTTTAGATAAAGAATTATGTTGTGTAATAGATACTAATTCATGGGAAACACCAGAAGTATTTAATAGAATACGCAAAGAAGGTAATATTTCTCAAGAAGAAATGTATAAAGTTTTTAATATGGGAATTGGAATGTTAATTGTAATTGACAAAAATGACATATCAAAAGCTTCTCATGCTTTAGACGATAAGTCTATTGTTATTGGTAAAATAATAAAAGATAGACAAGACATTATTCTAGAATAGAGGCAAAAATGTCAGTTACTTACGGTATAAAAGTGTATCTTAAGAATTCAATTGTTGATTCAGAAGGAATACAAATAAATCATTCTTTAAATGACTTAGGGTGGAATATTATTGACAAAGTTAAGTCTGGCAAATATTATGAAATTAGCTTTTCTGCAGATGTAGATATTAACTATATCAAAAAGCTTTGTGAAAGCGTACTAGTAAATCAAGTTATAGAAGAATACGAAATTGAAAAGTTATAATATTAATTGTAGTACTATTCAAAATAAAAGCAAGACTGCAGTCATAGTTTTTCCAGGCACAAATTGTGAAATTGAAACTGCAAAAGCAATAGAGATATTTTCAGGCGAAAAGCCTGATTTTATTTATTCAAATGAAAGAATAGAAAAAGATTATGAATTAATAGTTTTGCCTGGCGGTTTTTCTTATGGTGACTATTTAAGACCTGGTTCTATTAGTAGTATGTTACCATTGCTAGAAGACATTAAGTTGCATGCTGAAAATGATAGACTGCTTCTAGGTGTATGCAATGGTTTTCAGATTTTAACTGAATGTGGAATGCTACCTGGTGTTCTAATGAAAAACGATAACCTTAAGTTTATTTGCAAAGATGTTGAATTAGAAATAAACGACCTTGCAAATAAGTTTACGTCACTGTCTTATAAAACTAACGCTATAATGCCAGTTGCTCATGGTTATGGCAAATATTATTGTGATGAAGATACGTTAGGTTATTTAAGAAATAATAACATGATAGCACTTACATATAAAGAAAATATTAATGGCTCTACTGCTAATATTGCTGGAATTACAAATAGAAGAGGCAATGTTTTAGGAATGATGCCGCATCCTGAAAGAGCTGTATTTAGTCATCATTCTAGCTTAGACGGTAGGCTAATTTTTGCATCTGCATTAAAAAAGTGGTTGCCATCAAAAAAGTGGATATAATAATGATTGACTACAAAAAACTTGGTTTATCAGAAAAAGACTACGAAGAAATTTGTAAAAGACTTAATAGAAAACCAAATGATTTAGAAATAGGTTTGTTCTCAGCAATGTGGTCAGAGCATTGTAGTTATAGATCTACTAAAGATTTACTTAAGAAGCTTCCTACTTCTGGCAATCATGTTATAAAAGGGCCAGGCGAAGGTGCTGGAATAATAGACATTGGAAATAATAATGCCTTGTCTTTCAAGATGGAAAGTCATAATCACCCTTCAGCTGTAGAGCCACATTCAGGTGCTGCGACTGGAGTAGGAGGTATTGTTAGAGATATATTTTCTATGGGAGCAAGACCTGTAGCACTTTTAAATAGTCTAAGATTTGGAAGTTTAGATAGCAGTAAAAATAGATATTTGTTTAAAAATGTTGTAAGAGGAATATCTGACTATGGTAATTGCATTGGCGTTCCAACTATTGGAGGTGATCTAGGAATAGACAATTGTTACGAAGAAAATCCTCTTGTTAACGTTATGTGTATAGGCAAGATGAAACATGAAGAAATTAGAACAGGTATTGATGCAAGCCCTGGTGATGAACTAATTTACGTAGGCTCTGCTACAGGAAGAGATGGTGTCAATGGAGCATCATTTGCCTCAGATACTTTAACTGCTGAAAGTGAAAACAATAAGTCTCCTGTTCAATTAGGTGACCCTTTTAAAGAGAAGTTATTAATAGAAGCGTGCCTTGAAGCTTTTAAGAATAAAGATATTGTTGGCGTTCAAGATATGGGTGCCGCTGGTTTAACTTCTTCTTCATCTGAGTTAGCAGAAAGAGCAGGCCTTGGAGTTTTAATTCATATCGACAAGATTCCTCTTAAAGACAGTTCTATAACACCATTTGAAATAATGCTTTCTGAGTCACAAGAAAGAATGCTTTTTGTAGTAAAAAAAGATTGTTCAGAAAAAGTGATAGAGACAATTAAAAAATGGAACTTAGATGCATGTGTTATCGGTAATCTAATACAACAAGAAAATTTTATAGTATCAGATAAGCATGATATAAAAGCTAATATTAAAGTAGAAGATTTGCTTAATGTTCCTAACGATAACTTAACTGCAGAATATAAAGCATTTAATATTAAAGAATCTAAAAAATATAACGAATTTAACATATATGAAACATTTGAAAAAATATTAAGTCACCATAATGTTTCTAATAAAAAGTTTATATATGAACAATACGACAGCTCCGTGCAAGGAAATACGTGCATTCCACCTGGCAATAATTCAGGCTTAATTAAAATTGATGACGAAACTTATATTGCTGCAGCATCAGGTTGTAATTCTAGATATGTTGATAAAGATCCAAAAGTAGGAACAAAATTATCAATTGTTAAAGTTGCAAGAAATATTATATGTTCAGGAGCAAAACCTTTAGCTGTAACAAATTGCTTAAACTTTGGCAACCCTAAAAACCCTCAAGTTTACAAACAACTAGAATTGTCTATAGAAGGATTATCTGAAGCATGCAGCGAACTAAATACTCCTGTAATAAGTGGTAATGTTTCTTTATATAATCAGGGAGAAACAAAAGAAATTTATCCAACTCCAATAATCGGTATGGTCGGTATAAGAAATTCTTATGAACATAAGCAAGAAATAGACTATCAAAACGATGTTGTCTATATAATAGGTAATAAAAACAGATATGAATTTGGCGGTAGTTTATATAATCTTGTAACAGAAACTTATATGAATCAAAGAGTTCCTTGTTTAGATCTAGAATATGAAAAAGTAATTCATAATTTTATTTTGTCTAATTACAATGATATTAAGTTTATAAAAGATGTTGCTGAAGGCGGGCTTGGAGTTACATTGGCAAAAATTTCATCTATTAAAGACTACGGATTTTCAATTAATTTGCAGAGCAATGTTGAAAAAGAACTATTTAGTGAAGCTCAAACACGATTTGTTATTATAATTGACAAGAAAAAAGAAAATTTGTTTTCTAAATACGGATATAAACTAGGTAATATTACAAAAGAAAAGAAAATTACTATTAATGACAGTATAATTTTTTGTAAAAATATGATAGAAATTAATTATAATTCATTAAAGGAAGCTATTTAATGATAAAACCAATTAGAAGTGTCAAGCTAGAAGAATTTGAAGACAAATTTAAACTAGGTAAAACTAGAGATTTATATGTGAATGAAGATCAAATGATGATAATTGCTACAGATAGAATTTCATCATTCGACAAAGTATTTGGAGTTATTCCTGGCAAAGGTAACATTCTACATAAAATTACAAAGTTTTGGTTTGACAATACTAAAGATATTATAGATAACCATATAATTGATATACCATGTGAGAATGTTTTAAATGTAAATAAATATGATGTATATCCTGTAGAAGTAATTGTTAGAGGATTTATTACAGGTATGACTGATACATCTTTGTGGACGCTTTACAACAATGGAGATAGAAGCCCTTATGGAGTAGAATTACCTGATGGTTTACAATTCAATGATCGTTTACCTGAGCCTATCATAACTCCTACAACTAAAGCTGAGTATGGTAAGCACGATGAGGTTTTAACAGAAGCAGGAATTATAGATGGATCATTTGTGTCAGAAGACAAGTGGCTAGAAATAAAATACTATTCTTGGGAGTACATTAGAGAAACTGCTTTTAAGCTTTTTGAAAGAGGACAACAAGTTGCAAAAGAAGCAGGTCTAATTCTTGTTGATACAAAATATGAGTTTGGTTATAAAGATGGTAAAATCTATCTAATTGATGAGATACACACACCTGATTCTTCTAGATATTGGTTATTAGAAGATTATGAAAGTAATAAGACTATTACCAACTATGACAAAGAGTTTTTTAGAAGTGAAATTAAAAACAATAATGGTGTAATTACTAATGAAATAGAACAAGAGCTTATGAGAAGATATATTGCTGTGTATGAGAAACTATCAGGCAATAGTTATGTTCTTCCTAAAAATGACATTAAAGAAGATATTATTTCTTATATTAACGAAAAGATGAAAGTATAAAAATGAATGTTACAGTAATAATGGGTTCCGATAAAGATTTAAGTTTTTGCAATAAAATTAAAGATACTCTTTCAGAATATGGAATTGAAGGAAATCTTTTAATAGCTTCAGCGCACAAAGCAGTTCACTTTCTATTAGACTCGATGAGAAAAATTGAAGAAGAAAATGAAGACGTCGTTTATATTACTGTTGCTGGTATGTCAAATGCTTTAAGCGGCGTTGTTGATTCAAATACAACCAAACCTGTAATTGCCTGTCCGCCGCCTGGGCCAGAAATAGATGTTTGGTCTTCTTTAAGAATGCCTTCTTCAGTATGCCCTGGAGTTGTTTTAAGTCCAACAAATGCTGCTCTTTTAGCTGTAAAAATTTTAGGTTTAAAAGAGAAAAGCCTTAGTAATTCTATTGATAATCTGCATAAAAGAAATGAACAAAAAATTATAAATAGCAATGCTTGAATCTATTCATGAAGAATGTGGTGTTTTTGGGATTTATTCTCAAAAGCAAGACAATAACGTATTTCATGACATATTGTGTGGCTTACACTCTCTACAACATAGAGGGCAAGAGTCAGCTGGTGTTGTAACTTGTCATAAAAAAAAATTTTATGAAAAGAAAGGAATGGGTCTTGTAACACAGATCTTCAATAAAAACGATCATACAAATATTCTAGGCAATTTTGGTATTGGTCATACAAGATATTCTACAGCAGGAAGTTCTTGTCTTAGAAATGCTCAACCTTATGATGTTGAAACTATATATGGTTCAATAGCTATTGCTCATAATGGCAATATAACTAATGTTGAAGAATTAAAACATGATGTACTATCAAAAGGTTATTGTTTAACTTCAACTAGCGATTCTGAGCTTTTGTTATATTTGCTTCTTCAACAAAATATTTCAACAAGTGATCCTGACAGATGGATTAATATGTTGTTTAACTTATTAGAAAAAGCTGAAGGTGCTTATTCTTTGATTTTAATGACTGATGAAAGTCTTTATGTATTAAGAGATAAACATGGATTTAGGCCTCTTTGTATTGGTGTTATTGATACTAATAACTCTAAAGACTATGTTGTGTCATCAGAATCTTGTGCTTTTGAGACAATTGGAGCAAAGTATTTAAGAGAAGTAGAACCTGGTGAAGTAATAAAAATAAATAAATTTGGATTTAAGTCGTATAAAAATAAAATTAATAAAAGACCAGAACAAAAAAGATTTTGTTCATTTGAATATATTTATTTTTCTAGACCAGATTCTATTCACGAAAACAAGTCTGTTCATGAAGTAAGAGAAAGTTTAGGAAGAGAACTTGCTAAAGAAAGTATTGCAAATGCTGATATCGTAATTGGTGTACCCGATTCAGCAATATCAGCTGCAGTTGGATTCTCAAAAGAGTCTAATATACCATATAGATTAGGTTTAGCAAAAAACAGATATATTGGTAGAACTTTTATTCAACCTAATAATGTTGATAGACAACAATTAGTTGCTATGAAATTTAACCCTTTACCTTACGATATAAAAGATAAAAGAATAGTTGTTGTAGATGATTCAATTGTAAGAGGAAATACTGCAGGTCCTTTAGTTAAACTATTAAGAAATGCCGGCGCAAAAGAAGTTCATATGAGAATAACTTCTCCTCCTGTAAAAAATCCTTGTTATATGGGCGTAGATATATCTGACAAGAAAGAGCTTATTGCACACAATATGAATTTAGAAGAGATGAGAAGATACTTTAATCTAGATAGCTTACAATTTCTTTCTTTAGAAGGAATGAAAAAAGCACTAGCAGGCAATAGTAATCACTGTGATGCATGTTTTAGCGGAAATTATCCTATACAGATAAGCGAGAGAAATATTGAAAACTCTAATTAGAAATTGTTTAATATCAGTTAGTAATAAAGAAAAATTAGAATTATTAGCAAACTATCTTAATAGTAGAAAAGTTAATATAATAGCTTCTGGCGGAACAAGTGAAAAAATTAAATCATTTGGTATTCAAGTAAAAGAAGTATCAGACTTAACAAGATTTCCTGAAATATTAAATGGCAGAGTTAAAACTTTACATCCACATATTTATGCAAATATTTTATCAAAGAGAAACAAATCAGACTTAAATGATATGTTGAATAACGAGGTAGACGTACAATATATTGATTTAGTAATAGTTGATCTTTATCCTTTTTCTAAAGCTATTAAAAACGCAGAAGATGAATCGTTAGCTATTGAAAATATTGACATTGGTGGTGTATCTCTATTAAGAGCAGCTGCTAAAAATAGCAAACATGTTTGTGTCGTATCAGATATTTCACAATACGAATCTTTAATTAATGAAATAGAAAAAAATGATGGATATGTAAGCAAAAGCTTTAGAGAGGAATGCGCTTTTCTTTCTTTTAAGAAGACAAGTGAATATGACTCTTTAATTAGTGAGTGGTTTGTTCGTAATAAAAAATTACGTTATGGTGAAAATCCACATCAAGAAGCAATATTTCTAGGTGACCTAGAAGAAATTTTTAATAAAATTCAAGGTAAAGAATTATCTTATAATAACTTACTTGATGTCGATGCAGCTGTAAACTTAATATCAGAATTTACAGAACCAACTATTGCAATATTTAAACATACAAATCCTTGCGGTGTATCATCTGGTAAAGAAAATGAGCCGATTGAAGATATTTGGGATAGAGCATTGTCCGGTGACCCTGTGTCTGCATTTGGTGGAATCATTATAGCAAACAAAGAAGTAAGTGAAGGATTTGCTTCTAAACTAACAAATATGTTTTATGAAATTCTAATAGCGCCGTCATATTCGCAAGAAGCATTAATAGAGCTGCGAAAAAGTCCTAAGAGAATCATTTTGCAACAAATAAATAGTGTTAAAAAAGCACCCCAAAGAAAAACAGTTCTAGGTGGTATATTGAAACAAAACTATGATGATATTTTAATTAAAGATAAGCCTGTAGTTAAGACTATTAAAAAGCCTACTCAAGATCAAGTTGATGACTTAAATTTTGCTAATAAGATTGTGAAACATACAAAATCAAATGCAATTGTTTTAGTAAAAAATAAAGTTTTATTAAGCTCAGGTATGGGTCAATCTTCAAGAATAGATGCTTTAGAACAAGCTGTATTAAAGGCTGATAAGTTTGAAAATAGTCTTGAAAATTCTGTAATGGCGTCAGATGCTTTTTTCCCGTTTAGTGATTGTATTCAAAGAGCACACGAAGAAGGGATTGTATCAGTTATCCAACCTGGTGGATCAATTAGAGATAAAGAATCAATTGAATTATGTGATAAGCTAAACATCTCTATGGTTATGACAGACACAAGACACTTTAAACACTAAGGTTATATTAATGAAGAACATAGCAATTTTAATATCAGGTGCTGGGACAAATATGGAGTCTATACTTAAATCAAAAGAAGAGTATGACTTAAATATAAAATGCGTTATTTCTTCAAAAATTGGTTCATTAGGTTTAGAAAAAGCTAAAAAATATGATGTTATAACTTCTACTGTAAATAGAAAGCTATATGCTACTAAAGAATTATTTGAAGAAGTATTAGAATCTATACTAAATGATTTTAACATAGACTACATTGTATTAGCTGGGTATATGTTAATATTATCTGACTCATTTGTTAAAAAATATCCTAAACGTATTTTTAACATACATCCTTCTTTGCTACCAGACTTCCCAGGATTAAACGCTGTAAAACAATCGTTGCAGGCAGGCAAAGCAGGATTTACTATTCACTACGTTGATCCAGGTAAAGTTGATAGTGGTGAAGTTATCTTTCAAAAAGAAGTAAAAATAGAAAATGGTGACACTGTCAAAGTATTACACAATAGAATAAAAGTTTTTGAAAACGAATGGTATCCTAAAGCTTTGAGTCATGTTATAAACTCAAATCCAATATCTCTTCTATAGACTTTGTTTTTATATTTTATATCATCTGCTTGATCATAACAGTTATTTATAGCATCTCCAATTGTGTTCTTAAGACTTGTTATACATAAGACTCTTCCGCCGTTAGTAAGCAATTTATTTTCTTTAAAGCTTGTTCCTGCGTGAAAAATCATTGTATCGTTTTTTCTATTTATTTCTATAGGGAATCCTTTTTGATAGCTTTCTGGATACCCTTTAGAAGCTAAAACAATAGTAGCAGCACATTTACTAGAGTATTTAACTTTTATACCTGATAGACTTTTTGTTTTATAACTTTCTAATATTTCTATAAAATCATTTTCTAGTCTTGGTAATATTACAGTAGATTCCGGATCACCTAATCTTACATTATATTCTATTACAAAAGGCTCGCCATCTACATCCATTAATCCTAAAAATAAAAAACCTTTAAATTCAATATTTCTTAAAGTTGGTTTTATTATTCTTTCTTCTACTTTTTTGACAAATGATAAGCTAACATTAGGTGAAGGTGATATTGCACCCATGCCGCCAGTATTTGGGCCTCTATTTTTTTCTAATAGCTGTTTATAGTCTTTTCCTTCAGGCAAAATAATATAGTCTTTACCGTCACATAAAATAAACATTGATACTTCTATTCCTTTTAAAAAGTCTTCTATTATAATTGGAAAACAATCTTTACCAAACTTATTAGATATACTTTCTAAGCCAATAACTGCATCTTCTTTTTTATTAACAACAACTACACCTTTACCTCCTGCCAATCCATTAGCTTTTATAACGAAAGGTACATTTTTATCTTTTATATAATTTTTTGCAGAACTTAAACTTGTAAATTCTTTATAGTTTGCTGTTGGTATTTTATTTTCTTTCATGAAGTTTTTAGCAAAGCTTTTGCTAGTCTCTAGTTGAGAACTAAAAATATTAGGGCCAACTACGCAAGTATTAGTTTCTTTTTCTAGTATATTAGTTATTCCTTTTGCCAGATAAGTTTCAGAGCCAGGAATGACAAAGTCAATATTATTATTATTAACAAATTTAGAGATTTCGTTAAAGTCCAAGTTAACATTGCAATCAATTGTTCCGCCATTTCCAGGAGAAAGATATATATTTTTTAGTTTATTGCTTTTTTTTAGCTTCCATACTAATGCGCTTTCTCTTGCTCCGCTACCTAGAATTAAAACATTAGACATTTATTCTTCCTTTTATTTTATTATAGTTTATAAATTAATCAAAATAATTTTAAAAAATTTGTAAAATTGATATATTTTACATATAATAATAATGTATTTAATAAGGATAAATTAAAAATTCTTAATAAATAAATTGCTCCAATAGCTCAGTAGGAAGAGCAACGGCCTTCTAAGCCGTAGGTCACAGGTTCGAGCCCTGTTTGGAGTACTATCTGTCAAGTAGAGTAGAGAGAACATAGAAGTTATCTAAACCGATAGGATTTCTTCAATACTGACTGGCTGCAAATTCGGGTGAGCAGTCTTAACGAAAGACAGATTTTTGGGCCTTTAGCTCAGTGGTTAGAGCATCCGGCTCATAACCGGACGGTCCTCGGTTCAAGTCCGAGAGGGCCCACTATTATATTATAAAACTATAGGAGTAACATGAATATTATCGAAGGAAATCTAATTGAATTAGCAAAAGATGGAAAGTTTGATGTAATTATTCATGGATGTAATTGTTTCAATGTAATGGGTGCAGGTATTGCAAAGCAGATTAAGACTAGTTTTCCTGAAGCATATCAAGCTGATTTAGAAACTAAGAAAGGTGATGACAAGAAACTAGGAACGTACACTTCAGCAAATGTTAATAATCTAACTATCGTAAACGCATATACACAATATAACTACGGTTTAGGCCAAAGAAACGTAGACTATAATGCTGTAAGAAAAATCTTTAGGCAAATTAAACATAACTTTAGAGATAAGAGAATTGCTTATCCAAAAATTGGTGCAGGCCTAGGCGGAGGAAATTGGAAAACAATAAAGAGTATTATTGAAGAAGAGCTTGAAAATACAAATCATACATTAGTCATTTATAATAAATAAAATGAACAGTTTAAATGTTATTGATCAATATAAAGAGATGGAAAAAGCTAAAATAAAAGAAGATTTAGCTAGAAAATCTTTTCCTTACGCAATCATGATGCAGCATATCAATGGTGACTTTAATATCTCTACATTTATTAGAAATGGCAATGCATTTGGTGTTGAAAGAATTTTCTACTGGGGAAAACGTCAATGGGACAGGAGAGGAGCCGTTGGCTCTCACAACTATAAACAATTAGACCATCTTAAGTCTGAAGATGAAATTGTTTCTCTTAAAGCACAATATCGTTTTGTAGCTATTGAAAATAATACTAGTTATTCTTGTAAAGATTTACATATGTTTCAGCCGCAACCAAACGATCTTTATATCTTTGGCGAAGAAAGTAATGGTATCGAAAACTGGTTATTAGATATATGCGACGAGCATGTTTATATTCCACAGTTTGGTAGTGTTAGGTCACTTAATGTTGGAACAGCTAGCGGAATTATTATGAACTATGTGACAAATAATTTTAAACAATAATGTCATGACATCTATTATATAGATGCAACAAATGGATTGTTAGCTCAGTTGGCAGAGCAAGCGGCTCTTAACCGCTCGGTCCTGGGTTCGAGCCCCAGACGATCCACTTATGCTCCTATCGTCTATCGGTTAGGATATCAGATTTTCACTCTGGGGAGCCCGGTTCAACTCCGGGTAGGAGTATTATGCATCATTAGCTCAGCGGTTAGAGCAAAATTTTACAATCTTAAAGTCCTAGGTTCAAATCCTAGATAATGCGCGATACCTTAAACCTCTAAG
>CETN01032410.1_pt1 | contig 14585 bp, 17 predicted proteins | sample 531301 | NCBI WGS metagenome assembly CETN01 (sample SAMEA2622656, study PRJEB7988) | marine metagenome | isolation source: saline water (ENVO:00002010), including
TTGGCTGCCACAAAAGCGTGTAGTAGCCATTTCGCAATCAATGCAGTATAGTTCGTCTACATGGTAGATTTCAATTTCTCCAGTAAATTCATCAGTAAATACTTGATATTCTTTGTTACATTTTAAACAAGACATAATAATATAATTTTAGTTAAACATTATAGAACAACAAAAAAAAGAGGACCGAAGTCCTCTCTAAAATAATAAATGCCGTTTTCCTTATCCACGATGGCTTTCGTGCATATTGTTTGGTTACAATACAATGTACAACAACAAAAAAAAGGAGGACTATTTGTCCCCCTTAATAGTTCTACAAACTGTAGCAATTACATTACCCTCAGTATGAGGGCAAGGTAATACAGAATGTATTTTAACTTTAAATTGGTGCTTCCATTGGTTTAAAGTCTTTTGAACAGTAGCACAGTCGTCGTGCAGAATCTTGATTTCGTACATAATAATAAGTTTTAGTTAAACATGTATATAACATTGTATTACAGGCGTACATTCCTGCTCATATCTTTGATATGTCTCATCGTCTTCCCCTCCGTCTTAAAATGAAGCCTAATTTTTAAATGGATTTTTTAAAACCCAAAGCTTTTGCAACGGCATGCTCAGATGTTAGTATTATGTTAATACACAATACAATGTTATACACTATACAACAACAAAAAAAAAGAGAGCCGTAGCCCTCCTTTAATTATTTATATGTAATTAGATAATAATCTTTCATAGTAATATATTTTTAGTTAAACACTGTACAACAACAAAATAGCTGTGTAGAAAGTTAGAGTAGAAAGTAGCAGGGGGTGTTCTAAATTTGTAGCACCGTAGGGGCTATGTGATATAAACGTTCATCCTTACAAAAATATAAAAAAATTTTTTTTTTGTAGCTTTGCATTATGTATAACGAGAAGTATTTATATATAAGAACAAGGTCAGTTTTATCGTCTGATGATGATAATAGATCTTCTGCTTTAGTTCCTGTAAGTAATTTAAGGGGTGCTTGGAATGTAGATGGCACTTCTTTTTTTTTAACTTGGCATAGTTTGCATGATGTAAAAAAAAATGGTGGAGCTACAAGAGATTATGTTGTGGTTTTTCATAATACTGGCAAAATGCCTGATATTTTAGAAGTTTTATATAGAGAAATAGCTACTGGGGAGAATCCTATGATTGTATTGGGTGATGATGTAACTAGTGAATACCTATCATCTGAGATAACATCTATAGGTACTATAGCTGTATCTGTAGACGAAGTTTAATATGAATAGAAAGTACGCAATATTTAATAAAAGTAGCACGGATAATTTTTCAAATGGGCATCATGCTGTTCCTATAGATACGTTTAGGGGCGCTTCTCCTGTTTCTGATACGGAGTTGGCTTTGTTTTTTTTGCCATTCATAGGGTCAGGTGTTAATTCAGGAGCAGACAATCTTGAGTTTAGATTAACAATAACGGCAAACAAACACAAAGAGGTAATGCAAAGTATAGCTACTGAATTTAGCACAGGTGAAAAATATTTAATAACTATAGCGGATGTAGAAACTAGTAATTTTATAGACTCAAACATTACAGATTACACAATAGAGGCCTCTAATGCATTTGCTTGGGATGCAGGGTATTTAGGAAATAGAGAAAAAATAAAGTTAATACCAAGTGATTTTATAGCAGATGACGGTGGTAATCCTGTAATGATAGATGATACTGGTAGTGATAGGTGGGTGGAGTCTAATGGAACTAATAAGCTTTTTGCGTCAGTAGTAATACCACAGGGTTTTAAGGCAACTGCGGTTACAATATACGGTAGTGCAACTTCAGCTGTTACAGTATATGAAGCAGATATAGATAGCAAATCAGTTACAAGTAAAGGAACTGGAAATATAGGTACAGCAATAGATATCACAGATGTTACTGCAGGTAGTACTAATTATTTACTAATAGAATTAGCACAAGCTAGTGGTGAAGAAGTGTACGGAGGTGAAATAAGTATAGCAATAGTATAATGAAAAGGGTATTACAAAAATTTTTTAAACGCTTGCGCGTTTGGTTTAAGAATCACATTATAGACGAGGCGCCCGACGATATAAACTTGTAAAAAATATTTTGTATATTTGAATATTCTTTTCTTAATGTTTTAAATTATCATGTGATTAGGGGGTCATTCTGGCCCTCTTTTTTTTTATTATCTTTGTACAATGGAAAAATATGCTTTGTTTGTTAATAGCACAACAGATATGTTGTTGTTACCAGTAAAAAGTTTTATAGGCGGTAAAGTGTCTTCGGCTACAGTAGTTGACTTGTATTTTGAGAAAGCACCTTTGTCTTATAAAATACCACTTACAGTAGATAGCAGCAGGGGCGATATAGTACTTGAAAGTATTTCTGAAGTATTTAACACTTATCCTGAAAATACTATAAAGTTTTCTGATGTAGATTCTTTTTATGCCGTAGGTAGTGTAACAGCAGTAGGCACTTTTACTAAAATAGTAGTTAAATGAGATATCACGTAATATTTTCAGTTAAGGGTCATATAGAAAGGTTAGGTAAATTAGCTCCATTTGCTAACTCTTCTGCTACAGATTTAGTTCAATATTATGATTCTTCAGATAGTAAATATATAGATTTTGCAACTTTAGATATAAAAGTAGGTGACGAAATATATTTTGTTAAAAAAGAAAAAAATGCATTTGGAAAATTTACAAATAAAAAAACGAATACAAAAATAGGAGCTGTTTCTTCGGTATCTACTGCTAGAGTAGTTTCTAATACTGCTATAGGTGAAGATTTGTTTGAGCAAAATAAATTAGCAAGTGCGGAAGTATTTGTTACAAGAAATTTAAACAAAACGTATGAAATGTATTCGTATCCAGTAGATTGTTATATAGGTGCGGCTAGATACTCTAATTCTATATTGTCTTTGTTTTTTAAAAGAAACAATGATTTAATAGATGAGGTAAGAATAAACACACCTAAAGAAAGAACCACAGAAGTATTAAATTTAATTTTAGCTCAATTTTCAAACCCAAATAAAAGACATTACACCGAAATAGGTAATACATTATTAGGGAAACGAAGTTCTATATTTGTTAGTGTTAATAAAGTTATAACATCTATTGCTAAAAACATAAATTAACATGTTGTCAAAATTTCATATCTTTGACATATGCTAATGAAAAAAACTAAGTATGGTCAGGTTCACAAAACCTTAAGGGGAAATCTGTACCATAATACATTTTTTAAGGATTTTGAGGGAATAATGGAGAAAGAAGAAAAAATAGCGTTAGAACTTGTTAATTTAGGTTATGTTATAACAAAAAAAATAATAAGTTATGTAGGGGGAGGTGTATATAATGGAGTAGATACATACTTAAATTATGACACTGGAAAATACGAAGTAGATAAATACACTTATGTAGAACATGGTGTATGGAAATTAAAATTTAAAATTAAAAAAAATAATGGCAACACTTAAAGTTACACACACAGAAGACATTGTTATAGATGGAAGACAACAAGGCTCTACTAGAACTATGACATTTGAAAATATAGTAAGTACATTTACAAGAACATTTACTTTACCGCAACAAACTTTAACAAGCATATATACTACAGATGTTGTAGGAGAAGCAGGAAGTCAATTTGATGATGCTGCTTTAAAATATGTTAGAATTACAAATTTAGCAAATGAGCCAATAATAATTAATATTATAGGGGAGGGTGATATGGATTCTGCTTTTGAAATACAGCCAACAGAATCTTTTTATTTATATTCTCATAATCGAGTAACAAGAGTTGATGATTCTGATGCTATAGCAACAAATGAAATAACAGATTTAAAAGATATTGATGAGGTAAAAGCATATTGTCCTAGAAACACAGCTAAACTAGAAGTTTTTGCAGCAAGTACACAATCTAATTTTTAAAATATGGCTACATTAACATCAACAATAATAGAAACATTAACATTAGATGGTCAAACTTTTGATTCTACAAAAATAAAAAGTATACAAAACATTACACAAGTTTTAAAAACTATAGTAGAATGTCCAACTAGTGAAATAAATATAGTAACATTTGCCTCAGCTGCAACAGGTATATCTACTTTGGACCAAGATGATATAGAATATGTAAGGCTTACTAATTTAGATTCTAGTAATTTTATTACAATAGGTATAGAAAAAGAAAGCCATGTTCCTTCTGTAGCTGCTTTTAGATTAGATGCAGGTAGAAGCTTTATATTACCTATATCTAATACAGCAACAGAACATCCACAGTTTTTTACAAGCGATAGTGCTCACGATTCAAGTGCATCACCTATAGATATAGAAACTATTACAGCTTTAGCAAATAGCGATACTTGTAAATTAGAAGTGTTTATAGCAATGAATACAACTACATAATATGTATTTATTAAATATTGATAAGCGGGGGCAAGCAGTAGAAACAGACGATAGTTTGTATGCGATAGAAGAGTTTAGACAGGTGGTTGAAGAACATGGATTGAAAGGAATACTTTGGGTGGCATTAGTTTGTGACTATGACTCTCCATATAGGCACTTTGTAGAAAGAGAAAGAGTAAAGTCGGTAAGTAAGGCTGTGTTTGATAAGTTTGAGTGGAAAGGTATTAAGAGTCAAAGTATAGCTAATGCAATATCAAAGTATAAAGAGTTGCAATTTGACCCATTAGATGCACAATTAATAGCATTTAATGAAAAAATTGATGAGTATACTAGACTTATGCGTACTGTTACAATAACAGAAGATAATGCAGAAAGCATGCAGAAAATAATGATAGGCATAGAAAAAGTCTTAAATACTAGACAAAAACTATTAGATGCCATAGAAAGAAGAGGCGAAAGAAAAAAAATAAAAGGGGAAGCAAAAATGAGCTATTTGGAGCAGCAGTTAAATATTAAAAATAATATTTAATGTCAAAAAATATAAAAAAATATTCTCCTGTTGTATTTCAGGGGATACCTGATTTGGACCCAGAATCTGTTACTTTTCAAGAATATTGGGAGGAACAGATACATAGATGTATGCACGGCTATAAGCCAAAAGGATTGGACAAAATAACAGGAAAACATTATTACTATTTAAATTTTTATAGAATTTTAGGTAATAGTGGTGAGGACATGGGTAATAGAAAAACTTTGATTGCTCCGTGGTATAGAGATTTAGATAAACTATACTTTGATTTGTTTGAACAATGCAAAGATGAACAAAAGGGAATGATTGTAATCAAAGCCAGAGATAAAGGTTTTAGTTATATGAACTCTGCTTTATGTGCTCATGAATATACATTCTATCCTTATAATGAGGTTGGAATAGCTGCAGGACTACAGGTTACTGCAGATTCGTTCTTTGATAAAGTAAAAAAAGGTTTAAATGCACAGCATAATAACTTTAAACATTCTGTAATTAAAGACTCGTCTGATATTGTTAAAAGTGGTTATAAACAAAAAACAAAAGACGGAAAATGGATTATAGGAGGCTATCAATCGGCTATACACTGTAGAACAATGTCTAACCCTGAAGTATTTAAGGGTGAACGTTTAAGTGTTATGGTATTTGAAGAAGCTGGTGAGTTTAAAGAGTTACTAAATGCATACATGTCTTCTAAAGCTTGTTTTATGGACGGTAATGTACAATTTGGTGTACCTGTTATTGGTGGTACGGGTGGTGATATAGAAACATCATCTAAAGATTTTATGGAAATGTATTACAATGCAGATTCATTTAACTTAATACCTATGTTTATACCAGCTTCTGTATGTTACTATGGTTTTTTTAACACAAAAACTGGTGTAAGTGATGAAAAAGGAGCAAGAGAAGAATTGTTAAGTGAAAGAAAAAAATTAGAGGGTAAAGATAATAGTAAAGCTTATAATTTACATATACAAAACTACCCATTAACTGTTGAAGAAGCATTCTTAAAAACTAAAGGTAGTAGATTTGATTTAGCTCTTATAAACGCACAACGAGGTAGAATAATGAGTCATAGTAGATTAGAGACACAAATACAAAGAGGTAGACTAGAGTGGGTGTTTGATGATGAAGATGGATTTGTAGATGAGGTAGAGTGGATAGCAGACCCAAAAGGTCCATATAAAGTTTTGGACCACCCTTTAGAAGAATATGAAGGATTGGATATAGGTGGTATTGACTCTTATGACCAAGACACAGCACAATCTACATCTTCGTTGGGTAGCGCTATAATATATAGAAGATTTGTTTCTCCAGATGTACCTAGCGATTATGTTGTAGCAGAATATACAGAAAGACCAAAAACTGCTGAAGAATTTTGGGACGGATGTCTAAAATTAGCCGTATATTACGAAGCAAAAATGCTCATTGAGTATACAAAAATTGGTATTATAGATTATTTTAAGAGAAAAAATGCTCTTAAGTATATGAAAGAAAAACCAAAAACTGCACACGCGCCTGGAACCCTAACTAGAAATAGATTTGGTTTACAAATGAACAAACAAACAAAGGCCGTTATGGAGCAGTACATGGACGATTATATTAAAACTAATGTTGATGATATATGGTTCATTGATTTGTTAAATGAGCTTGCTGATTATGGTACAAGAAATACGGATAGGGCTATTGCCTTTGGATTATGTTTAATACATAACGTAGATATATTTCGTGTTCAGGCAAGAGAAAAAGAAAATAAAAATAAGAAACTTGGATTTGTTTACTATAAAAGAAAAAATGGTAGACTTGTCCCTTTTAAAGATTAGGATATGCCATATAATAATTTTCCTAGGCAACTGCTTAGTGACAAAGAAAAAACAAAAGAATGGTGTGAGCAAAATTTAGATGCTATGGCACCTTATATAGCTCAATACAATAACAATTTATATATTAACGATAGATATAAAGATATTCGTAATTATCAAGCCTATCATGGTCATTTTGACCCAAAAGATTACGAACATGTTACTGACCAATATGGTACACCTTTTCCAGCTAGAATGACTAATTATAATATCATAGCTCCTAAAATAGATTTATTAACAAGCGAAGAACTTAGAAGACCAATGGAAACTAAGATAAGTTCTGTAAATAGAGATGCTGTTAATAGAAAACAAGATTTTAAAGTAGGGTTAATTTTAGATTCTTTATTAGGCGATATTAAAAAAGAGATAAACGATGTTATGGGTATGGAGATAAATCAAAACAATGAAGATTTTGAAATACCTGATGATATAGAGCAGTTTATGAGATATACTTATAAAGAAGCTGTTGAAGAAGTGGCAGAAGATGGTATAGAATATTTAAAACAAAAGTATCGTTGGAAAGAAATATTTAAAAATGGTTTTAGAGATTTATTAGTATTAGGTAAGGTTTTTTATAGAATAGAGGTAAAAAATGGAGACCCTTTTGTTAGAAGGGTTGACCCTAGAAATATAGCTTTTGATTCTGCTATAGATACTGATTATATAGATGAATCACAGTGGGTTATAGAACAAAGATGGTTGAGTGTAAACGAAATACTAGATGAGTTTGGTGAAGAGTTAACAAAAGAAGATGTAATAGAATTAGAAAAGATGAGACACATATCATCTGGAACAGAATTGGCACATTACAACACAAGTATGGAGTGGTTAAATTATGATTCTGCTAGTGGTGTAAGAATTAGAATAATACAAGGGGAGTGGAAATCGATAAGAGCTTTAAAATTTAAAGTATCTCCAAACAAATATGACCCTGCTAATCCATTTAGAAAAGCTGTAGCTGATACATATAAGGCTAGAAAGGGAGAACAAATAGAAACTAAGTACGTAGATGATATTTGGGAGGGGACTAAAATAGGTGGCAGAATAGCTGTAAGATGCAGAAGAAGACCTAATCAAGTAAGGTCTGTAGATGATGCTGGTTCTACACCTTTGTCTTATGTAGGCTGTACTCATAACATGTCTGCAGGTAGAGTAACTAGTTTAGTAGATGTATTAAAGCATATACAAGTTTTATATAATGTTGTAATGTATCATATAGAACTTACTTTGTCAAGAGCAGGTGGTAAGGCTGTAGTTTATGATGTTTCACAAATGCCGTCTAATATAGGTATGGACATGCAAACAGTATTATATCATATTAAAAACGATGGTATAATTCCTATAAACTCTAGGGATGAAGGGGCAGATACTGCAAGATTTAATCAATTCCAACAAGTAGACTTTACTTTATCTAATTCAGTACAACAACTTATTAATCTTAAGTTAATGTTAGAACAAACAGCAGGTCAGGTATGTGGTATATCTCCACAAAGAGAAGGAGCTGTGTCGCAATATGAAGCAGTAGGTAATGTACAAAGAACTGTAATACAATCTAATTTAGTTACAGAAAATTGGTTTTTTCAACACTCACAAGTTAAAAAACGTGTAGTAGAAAGAGTATGTAACTTAATGAAGATTTGTTGGGCAGAAGGTAAAAGAGCTGGATTTATATTAGGAGATGGTGCATTTAAATTATTAAATATATTACCAGAGATAGCTTTAAATGATTATGGTATATTTATTAATGAAGGTGGTAAAGATGATGCTATTAAGCAATCTATTACACAATTATCTCAAGCTGCATTACAAAGTGGTAACTTAAAGTTATTAGATGTTATTAAAGTATTAAAAGCAGATACTTTAGTAGAAGCAGAACATGTATTAGAAAATGGATTGAAAGAAATGCAACAACAAGCTCAAATAGCTCAACAACAACAACAAGCTGTTTTACAAGCACAAGCACAACAAGCTGAGGCACAAAGACAACATGAAATTAATTTAAGAAGTATAGATGCTGAAGCTAAAATTAATGTAGCTAGAGAGAATGCTAAAGGTAGAATAGACGTTGCTAATATACAAGCTGATGTAGAGGCGGACATGAACGCTGATAAATTAAAAACCGCATTACAAAAAGAGTCTGTAAAAGCAGAATATGATATGGAAAAAGAAAAGAATAGAATAGAAAAAGATAAAAAATAAATTAACTATCTTTGTACAAAGCAAAGAGCAAAAATTAAAATTATGAATACAGAACAAAAATCAGGTGAAGACCTAATAGAAAAGGTTGAGCAAGAAACTGCTGAACAAACGGAAAATAACACAGAAGAATCTACTGCATTTGACCCTAAGGCATTTGCTGGTAATGAGGAAGTTGTTAAAGAAGAAGTAGAATCTTCAGAAGAATCTGAACAAGAGGATGATGAAGAGGTTGATTCTACTGAAGAAACAGATGAGGATGGTTTTGAATGGGGAAGTGTAGAAAAAAAGGCTGAACAGCCACAAGAAGAAGATTGGGACCCAAAACCAGAACAAAAAAAAGAAACAGTTGAAGAGGCTGTTTATGATTGGGAAGCACTAGGACAAGAACTAGGTCTTGATGCTAAGAATGAAGAAGATTTTAAAAAAGCTGTAAAATCAGCTGTTAACAAAACTGTTCCTGTTAATGATACTATACGTAACATGGAAGGGTTTTTAAAGATGACAGATAAATCACTTGTAAAAGCTGATTTAGAGGCATCGGGTTTGTCAAAAGAAGAAGTAGGAGACACAGTGGATAGATTAGTAGATTCAGGTTTATTAAAAAGAGAAGCTGTGATGATTAGAAAAAACTTGCAAAACTACATATCTAACGAAAGAGATAAAGTGGCAAGACAAGAGTTAGAAAAAAAACAAACAGCGGAGAGAGAGAATTTACAAACAAGAAAGTCTTTACAAAAATATATAAAAGAAAAGAAAGATTTTTTTGGTGGTAAGATTAAAACACAAGATAGAAAAGAACTTTATAACTACATAACATCAGGAAATTTTGCCGATGAGGTTTATAGCAATGTTGCCAATGTCGCCGATGCTGCCTTTTTGTGGAAATACAAAGACAAGATTTTTAAGATGTTACGTGGTCAAGGAATGGAGACGGGCAAAGCCTCTGTAATAAATAAAATTACTAATCCCGACCTTGGTAGAAGAAGTCAACGAAATGAAACAAAACCGAAAGGAGGTTTCGACCCTGTTGAGTTCATGAAGTAATGAATAAAAGTTCGACGAATTTTTTATTTGTTGCAAAATTAATATTTTGTTTAACAATTAAAACTTTGAAAAAATGGCAAAAGTTTATTCGGGTACGTATGGAAAGGACACTACTGATGAAACGGCTTTAGTAACCAACCTACTTAAATACCCAGAAATAGGTAAAAAACTTATTCAACAATACCCACGTTATTCTCTAACATATTTGTTAGAAGCTGCAGGAAGAAATGCTGCAGAAAAAATTATTGGCGATTACGCTTTCGAATGGAAGATGATGGGCCGATACAGAAAACCAGCTGTTGCTGATGGTTCTGACCAATCTTTATCTGCTTCTGCAGGTGCAACATTTACATTTATTATTGACCATGAACCAAGTGCTGGAATTTATGGAGATAACTTAAATGTTAATGATGTAATAAGATTTTCTGATGGAAGTACTGCTTTAGTAACTAATGTTCCTACAGTAACATCTTCTGATTCTACTAACACAATTACCGCAAGAGCTATAGATGCAATATCTATAACTTTAGTAGCAGGTGATATAGTTGGTTGTATTGGTAATGCATTTAATCAAGGCTCATTAGCTTCTGAGGTAGGACAAAACTACATGTATCCAGATACTTATAAAAACTGGTTAACTCTATCTCGTAAGAAAACTAAAATTATGGGTTCTGATTTAACTGATGTTACATGGATTGAGTCTAATGGACACAGATTATGGTACTTTACTAAAGAACAGCAAATGACTGACCAATTTATGTATGAGCTAGAACTGCAAAGATGGTATGGAAAAAAATCTAGTACACAAACTGCTCCAGGATATCCAGGAGACACTGGTCTTGACACTGGTGAGTTTGTATCTGGAGTTCCAATCATGGGTGATGGTTTATTAGCGCAAATTGATGGTGCTAATCAAGCTACATACACTGCTGGTGCTTTAACTGAAGAAGATATTGTAAACTTTATGGGTACATTAAATAAAAATGCAATTAACCCAGAAGGTAATGTTTACACTGTATTTACAGGAACACAAGGAAGAATTGACTTCCACAGAGCTATGAAAGACTTATTAGTTACTTTAGGTTCTGGAACACCTGTATTTGCTGGTAAACAAGGTATCACTGTAGAGTTAGGTGCTAACTTTAGCGAATACAATATTTTAGGAAACAAAATGATTCTTGCATATTGTCCAGTATTTGACGATGACAATTTACATAGCGCAACATCATCTACATTTGATTCTTCTAATGAATCAGGTAAGATGGTATTTGTTGACATGTCTATGCAACAAGGTGTTTCTAATGTAGAGTTAATTGCTAAAGGTGCTGAAGGTTTTAACAGAAGTTTTGTTAAAAAATATGTACCTGGTATGGTTAACCCTTACGATTACAATTCGATGATGGCTGCTAATGGTGATGATTTCTTTGAATGTCAAATTCTTTCTGAATCTGGTATTATCTTAAGAAATCCATTATCTTGTGGTATATTATCTAATTCATAAATTTAATTGATGGCGACAGGAGGTAATCTGTTTTACCTCCTCTCCCCGTCTTAACTTTTAAAAATTATAAAAATGAAATTATTATATTTTCAAACTGATACAGATGATTCAACAGCGTTTAATTCTGCTAATTTGTCAATGATAGACCAAAATGGAGACGGTACTGTAATATTAACTTTTGTAGGAGCTGGTGTTTCTGATGGTTCGTCTAAAACTGGTAGAGTTACTTTAAATGTTACTGGTGGTAAAGAAGATGTTGTTATTAAAGCTATAGCTAATGCTGCTGCTAATAACAGACAGGCTTTTGTTACTATCGCTGATGATGCTAACAGCACGTATTGTCATGGAGATATTACTTCATGTGGTGCTATTGAAATTACTCAGTAATAAATGAATTACGATTGGGGAGAAACACTTAACTCCCCTTTTCGTTTAAGAAATAATTAAGTGTTTAACTTTTAAAATAAATTAAAATGAAAGATGTATTTAGCGTAAGACGTTCCGCAGATAGCGATGAAGTCTTAAAATCAATTAATGGTTTATTGGTAAAGGTTATCACTCCTGCATATGACTCTAACGATATTACGTTGAGTGATAAAGATTCAGGAGCTATGGTAATTTTACCTGCTACTACTGCCACATCAACTATAACTTTACCAACTGCTGCAGCTGGTTTAAATTACAGACTTGTTATGGGTGCTGCTTCTAATAGTGCGCACACATTAACAATAGCTGGAAGTTTTATAGGTCTTGGTGTAGATGCTGGAGTTGTTATGCCTTTAACTGGTACTGATATTGTTATTGCAGCAAGTGATTTTAAAAAAGGTGACTATTTAAATTTTGTTTGTGATGGCACAAACTGGTTTGTAGAAGCTCAATTTGTAACTGCTGACGCAGCAACAGTATCATAAAACCTTATATACTTATCCCCTCTTCGGAGGGGGTGGGTATTATTGTTATGAGCAGGTATATATTAAAAATTAATCCCGATACAGGGAAAGTAGAAAAACACTCCGTGTCCTCTCAAAAAAGAGGGAGTGGTTTATTGATTAAAAAAAGCAGGCCAGGCTTGAAATGGACACACAAGAATGGACAAAAATTAAAATAAAAATATTATGAGCAAAAATGAACATTTAATATACTATAGAACAAAAAGCCCAACTAAAATGAGTTATGTGTTTTTTGGTAACTATAAAGATAAAACAGGTAGAATGCACACATACACTGATATAAATGGTGTAGCGCATAGAGGGTTTCCAAATACTCAACCTGTTATAAGATTGAATATACTTTTGGAACACCATAAATTAGTAGATGATTTTTTAAAAAACCATCCATTAGTTTTAAATAATTCTTGGTTAAGAGACGATTCTATTAAAAGACAAGAACAAGAGGCAAGTGCTATTATGACTTCTGCAAATGCTGTAATGGAAGCTGCAAAGTTAAATATGAAAGAGGTAAGAGATATTGCTAGATTATTAGGCTTGAACTTAGATTCTAGAGATGATATCTTAAAAGCTCACATATTAAAGATAGCTGCAGAGCAACCAGAAAACTTCATGTCTATATGGTTTGATGATAATAGACACTACAGATTGTTTATTTTAGAATCACAAGAAAGAGGTATTATTGTTTGGGATAAAGATACATTTAAGTATGGTTCACAAATTATAGGTATTTCTGAAGACCAAGTTATTAAATGGTTAAAAGATAATAAAGATATCCATGCTTTACTAAAACAACAAATGAGTGGTAATGGTAAGGTAGAAATGGATTTAGTTGAGCAGAAAGAATCTGCTTCAAAAAAAACAAGTAAAAAGTAATAATAAATGGCAAACATCTCTGGAATTAATGATGCTATAAATAGGGTAAGAACTATTCTAGATAGGGGTAACACTCCATGGATGTCTAACTCTGAAATAAGAGACTTTATCTCTATGGCTACTAATGAGTTCGTAAGAGAAAGAGTTAATATATTTGGGGCCACACAAAAACTAAGAGATGATTTGGGTGATTATGTTAGGACTAAAACGTTTACTTTTGATGAAGCTAGTAACTCTAGCCATTGGAGTAACGTTGGTATTGATATGGATACTATATCTAACCCTTCTTTTATTGAAGAAAATATTTTTGGTGAAGAAGTGGGTGTTGAATTTGGTTACTTGTTGGGAATCAAAATAGAACAGTTAAATGCAGTTTATAATGATGAAGATGTATTTACAGGTAACTATTCATCTAATTATGATAACTGTAAAGTTATTAGCTTAGATGATGCACAAGCTGTATTAGATGACCCATATAATAAGCCAGAGGTAGGTAGTTATCGAGCAGTAAAAATTGGTAACATATATTTTATATTGCCAAGTTTAGAACAAGAGTTTGACGAAAACGATAATTTAATTGTAGATTATAATTTTCATTTTGACTTTGTGGCTGATAACAATGACGATGAAGAGATAAACATTGCTAGACTACCTCAACATTCTAGAGAAGAAGTTTGCCTTATTGCTGCTAGAAAAATACTTGGAACAACTGCTGATGAAAGATATCCTGTAGGGGATAACGAAATCAAAGAGTTGAATAAATAATTTGCTCCCTGCTTTGTGATGAGGGGTAAGATTCGTTCTGCCCCTTGTCTATGCAGAAAAACATAAAATATGACATTAGACGAAATAGCATTTAATATTAAAAACATTGTAGAAGGTGGTATGCATGGCACTGACTCTAATATATCTACCAGGCAGATAAAAGGTATGATACATTACCATAGAGCTCAGTTGTTAACTAAATACACTGATTCAGGTAGGTATCTATCAGAAAAATTATATTCTTATAAAAGAGAGGCTATAACAGATGGGTATATAGATTTACCAGAAATGGTAGGTTTTCCTAACAATAGAGCTTTAGTTAGCGTAATGTTAGAAGGAGTATCAGGCGGTGCTAATTTAAGTGATGCTACTATTATACCTGTTTTTACAGAAGAAGATGCTCAGTTTCATTTACAATCTAGATTTTCTCCAGTTAATAATGAGATATATGGAGTAATAGATGG
>CETN01011267.1_pt1 | contig 14500 bp, 9 predicted proteins | sample 531301 | NCBI WGS metagenome assembly CETN01 (sample SAMEA2622656, study PRJEB7988) | marine metagenome | isolation source: saline water (ENVO:00002010), including
CATTTTATTAAAAAAAGTAGGTGCTTTTAAAAGTTTAGCAACAGCATCCATTGAATTAGCTTTTAAATTAGTAACTAAATCACCAGCTCTATCTCTTACTGCGGCTCTTTGCTCATAGTCTAAATCATCATAAAAACCTTCGCTTTCATCTAATTGATTAAATGTTTGTTGCAAATACTCTTTATCTTCATCACTTAAATTAGGATCTTGAAGCAGTTGTTCTATTAATCCTTTTTTAAGTCTATAATCTTCATCTCTTTCATTACTTTGATAAACACTTGTAAAGCCTATTGCAAAAGGATCAGCGCCTTCTTTATCATTTTGTTTTATATAATCAAACAGATTACTTAATTCACCGTAAAAAAAACTTTGTGAATTAGGATCGTATTCTTTACCTGTCTGCTCTTTTAAATAATTTTTTAAACCATCAATGCTATAACCTAAGTTTTGAAATGCTTTAGGATTATTTTTAGCTATTATCTTTAGTGTTTTATCATCGTAGTTATATCCTTCTAAATAACCATCGTCTGCTTTTAAATCTTCAACTCTTTGTTGAGCATCTTTATATCTTTTTAATTCTGTTCTTATAGAGTTAGCCCATTGCTTATAAGCAGCTGAAGACGTGTCATCATTTGGAGGTTGAACGGTTAAATTACCAAATTTTTCTTCTTGATTTAAAGTATTAGCAATAGCTATAAGATCTGCTTCTTCAGCTTCTTCACTAAGTAAATCATCGTAAGTTCTAGTTTTTATGTCTACATCTTCAACTTCTGTATCACCTATAGGTATTGGTGATTCTCCTTGTTCTACTTCTCCTACAATTACTTGACCTTCACCTTTTTTCTTTTTACGAACAAAACCACCTTTAAGTGATCCTTCTGGTATATTTTGAATCAAACTCAATACCTCTGAGTCAAACTCCTCAGGATATGTTTGTTGTAAAGCTACTAATGCTTGAACAGCTTCACTTTGACTAATTGAGCTATTAAAAAATAAATCTTCTATTTCTTGTAATAACTCTGTTACTGGTTTATGATTCATGTATTAAGAAGTTATTTTTTTCATTAACTCAGCAAAAGCTTTTGAATTACCTTTTTTTTGTGCTGCACTTATTTCTTGTAATTGATCTGTAGTTGTTTGTACTTTATTATCTGTTATAGTTGTTATAGCTCCTTCAGCTCCCTCTACAACAATATTTTTAGTAAAGTCTTTTAAATAATTATCAAAGAAATATTCTTTATATCCTTCATAAAAATCTTTTTTATGTTTAGCGTCTAGTGGTAAAATATCGTAAGACCAACTATTATCTCCAGCTGTTTTATCTATTTCTCTTTGAGCATCGTCTTCACCTGTTATTTTAGAACCAATAAACATATTCCATGCCGCAACAGCGCTACTTTCGTTTTCCATTATACCAGCTATTTCAGCTCTTAAAAACGGATCAACTTTTTGTAATATTTTATCTTTATCAAATTTATGAAATTTTCTTTTTTGTTTATCATTTATTTGAACTTCTTCTAAATCAAACTCACCACTTGGTGTTCTCAATGCATATTTTTCAATGTCTAGTTTAGCGTTAGGTTTTAATTCTTTATCACCAATCATTTCATCATCAAATAAACCTGCACCTGCAGCTATTGCTTTCATATCTGTAGGTATATCAGGAGTAACTGATACAGGCTCTATACCTGCTTCTAACATATCATTTAATGAAGAGCTGTTTACTTTAAATTCACCACCATCAAATGGTTTACCAAATGCTATTAAATCTTGAGAACCATCTTCATTTATTTTCATTTCTATACTATAACCTTGATTTTCACCAAAACCTGGAGCTCCTTTAAACATTTTATTTAACAAAGCCCATTCATAATTATTATTAGGATCATAATATTTTTCTTCAGTGCCATCAAACACAGAGTATAAATTTTCTAAAAACGTTTTAGTTACACCAGGCGCTTGATCTAAAGCTCTTAATCTATTTTGAGCTACTTGACCTTCTGGACCTGACATTTTACCAGATTTTAAAGCTTGTGTTAAATCAGCATATTCTTGACTAGTACCTTCATACATAGCATCTACTGCTGGTGTATTTTGATTACTACCACCATTTATAGGTTGCTTAAAAGCATCTATTTTAAAACCAATAGCATCGCTTTGAGAATATTCTTTTAATATTTTATTTACGTATTTATTATCTAGTCTCATATTATTACTATTTACCTAATTCAGCTATACCTATTTTTGCTAAACTACTAAACATACCTGTTAAAGCACCGGATCTATCAGCTCTTGCTTGTGCCATTTGATTCTGAGCGTTTTGTAGTTGAGAAGCAACTCTATTAATTTTACCTTGTTCTCTAGACTCTCTAGCATTAAACGCAAACTCTCTACCTCTAGCTTGGTTATCTTGAAATCTACCTGTTTCACTTATAGCTAATTGTTGAACTCTTTGTTGCTCAGACATTTTAGCTTGTTGCAGTTGCTGTTCGCCTTGAGCTCTTAATTTTTCATTATCAGCTTCTTGAGTTTCAATAGACGCTGCTACTTCTTTTTTAGATTTTAAAGCAGCTTGAGCTAAAGCAGTCGCACCACCAGCACCAGCACCTGTAGCTCTTAATGTATCTAATGTATTTGCCAATGCTATATCAGCTTCTTCTGCTTTCATTTCAGCAGCTTGTGTAGCTACTCCTAAGTTAGCATAAGGATTACTTAATTGTCCTGATAAATCTTGCGCCATACTAGCTAAATTAGTTGACTGATCAAAAGGATTTATTATAGCTTGCCTATTGTTTTCTAAATCTGTTAGTTTTCTTTGTAAAGCTTTGGCTCTTCTAGCGGCTGCTCTAGCTCTACGCTTAGCTGCTCCACCACCTATTAGCCCTCCAATGACACTAACGCCTGCTGATATTAAAGCTGGACCTGGCATATTATTGAGTATTAATTGTTATGTATTCAGAACCTACGGCAAATAATTGTTTTAAACCACCATTATCTGTAGTAGCATCAGTACTTAATGTAACAGTAGCATAGTAAGCTTTTATACCTGTCATTGAGTTACCAAATACTACTTCACCCGCCATAGGAGTTGAAGTATTGTTTATTATTGAAGCTTGATAATTATTTTGTTTTCTATAAAAACCAGCTCTATATTGTATGTTATTGTCTATGTAGGCACCTTCATCATAACTATATATTCTAGCACCAACATCAGCGTGATTACTACCGGTTGGTGTCGCGCCTGTGTTTTCAGATATAATAGAAGTTGCCTCCCAACCATTACTACCTTCGTAGTTAACAGTTTTAAATGTTTTCATTACTTGTGGCTCAGGATTAAATATAAACTTAATTTGAGAAGGTTCTTTAGTTCCATAGAAATTATTTCTATCAGCATTAACATAGTGTTTATATATTTTAGAACCAAAAGCAGTATAATATTGTCCTTGTAAACTAAATATTTGATCTGGTTTATATTTAAAGAAACTAGTCCAACCCTGTATTTTAGAATCGTATGCTAATGTTTTATAACCAGACGTATCAGTATTACTAAACTTATAATTTGTACCTTGTAAAGATAATACATAGTTATTGTTATATATGTCATATCCACCAACTGCTTTACCTGTTGATGATATACCTATAGACGATAATTGATCTCTAAAAAAGTCAGTCATACCTGTGCTAGATATTTCTTCAATTTGATTACCAGCTAGTTTTAACACAGCATTTCTAGATCTATCAGTAAAATATTTATCATATCCATAGTAAGCAAATGATTCAGGGTTTTTACTAATACCCCAATTACCTAAAATAGGAGTTATTTGACCTATTACTATATTTGCATTTGTAGAAATTGCACCACCTTCTGCAGTAAATATAGCGTCTTTATCTATTAAAGCAACGTTTACTTTTCGCTCTTGAAATATAGTTAAATTAGTATCTTCAGCAAATAGTTTTTGTATTGAACCACCAATTGGATCTACAGATCTTGTTATTTCTTCAGCAACACTAAATTGATTAGTTTGATTTATACCTGTTCTAGAATTAAATATACCCGAATATATTAAAGAATTTTGTCTTCTAGTTTGTTGATCTTGCTCTTCAACTATATATGCTTTTACACCAAAGTCTACACTAGTGTTATTAAAACCGCCTCTAATTCTAGACTCTTCAATGTACCAGTCTTGATCTTGATCTGCAACAGGACCGTTCCAAACATCACCTACTTGATTTAAACTATCAGCAGGATCTGATTTTTGCAACTTCTTCACATAAAATGAGTTAAAATATGATATTTCTAGAGTTACAGGCATATTATTAGTATTACTTGTTTTTATTAATTATTACAATGGCCCAGCGCTACAGTTACTATTACCATAAGTAGCATCTCCAAATACTACTTTAAAGTTTGCTGCACCAGCACCACCACAAGGTTCACCGCCAACTCTGTTGTTAAATATTCTATATTCACCTACAGCATCTACATCATAAGTAACAGACATAGGAAAACCGTTGCTAGCAGATAACTGTTGATTATATTGAATAGTATTACCTGCTGTATCAGTTGCGTTTGTCCAAGAACCAGTTGGATTTATTGTTCTATATTGTAAACTTACAAATGTAGTAGCTGTGCCAGTTCCTCCAGTTACAGTTAATGTAGGTTGCAATCTCATAACACCTTGAGTTAAAGCTCCTGTGTTTGAACCAGCGGCTGCATTAGCTCTTACATTATATCTTTTAATAGTTGTACTACCTGGTATGTAGTTTTCACTAACACCATTACCTGTTAAAAATAGACTATTAGAAATAACATCACTACCAGCTGGATTAGTAGCGGTTTTTAAAAATAAATATTGTATTGATTCACCACAATCAGCTTGCGCAGCTCCTTGTTGCCCATTACATATTGCTTGAGGAACATGTTGAGTACCTGCTGTAAAAGTAATGCTACAAGTAGAATGCTCTCCATTACCAGCTACATCTGTTAGTCTTGTCACTACAGTGTAAGTAGTATTTTGAACTAATTGACCTACACCCGCTGTTAATACTCCGGCACTACTAACGCTAAAAATGTTTTGTATAGCTGCCGAGTTTGATGGATCTAAACTATATACTAATTCTCTAGTGTTGTTAGCAGGATTACCAGTAGTATCTACACTACCATTAGTTCCACCTGTAAATGTTTTTATAGTTGTGCTTCCTGTTGTTATTGATCCAGCAGGTGGATTAGAACAGTTGCCAAATGTTGGTACACAATTTTGTAAAGTAGCAGTTAATCCAGACACAGTAGAATTATAATCAGTAATTCCATCATTATAATCTACAGTAAAAGTAAACGTATAAATATCTGTTGAATTACCAGGATCTGCAGAGCTAGTGCTATACCAGAAATATTTATCTGCAGTACCTTGAGCAGCTGAGTTAGTAAATATTTGAAACTCTTTATTAGCTCCAACTGGACCAGCTAATCTAAATAAATTTTCATTAGTTCTATCCGCGCCAGTTTGATCAACTACTTGTAATATACTAGCTGTAATAGTACCTGTAGTTATTTGACTACCTGAACCATCTAAAAAATTCCAATTAGTACCAGTTGTAGTTTCAGCAACATCATTCCAAACACCTAACTGTTGATTAGGTGCTGAATTTTCACCAAAATCTAAATTTGAAACTTCTGTATCAACAGCACCACCAAATTGAGCATTTATAACCTCGTTTAACTTAGATATTAAGCCAACTTGATTTGTTGCATAAAACAAACCTAATCTTGAAAAAGAAGGTTTAGTTTCAGCAATACTTAAAAACGGTTGCATAGTAATTAACTTTTGTCCACTACCAGGATTATTAGCGCTACACTCAGCACCGACTTGACCAGGCACTGTTGAACCACCTAATATTGGAGTACCACCGTTTTCAGTAGTATCAAATTTCATTACAAACGGATTTAAATCTGAATTATAAAAAGGTTGTACACCTGGAGAAGGTCCCCATGGTATTGAACCTATAGATACTGGTGTTACATTATTACCTGCTGTTAACGTACCTGTTGCGCCGTATGTTCCTTCTGGTGCATCTGCTACAAAAGGTATTGCAGCAACTTCTAAATCTCTTACTGTACCAATAGCTAAAACTTCTTGTGATAAAAAGTTAGGATAATATTGATTATTCCAACCTGCATCTGTTTGTGGAAAACCAGCTGGTCTAGTTGCAGAATTATTTATATTAGGATTATTTACTCTAATAGTTAATGTTTCACTACTAGCAAAATCTGTATCATTAGGTCCTACTTCTTGTAAATCTCTAGGTACTTTGTTTATATTATCACTTAATAATATAGAATAAGCATATTTTTCTTGCTCTGTATTACCGGTTTTTATAGGATCACCTGATACAAATCCTGGTAAATAAACGTTGTAATACTCTTGCTCTTGTTGTTTTACAACTATTTTATATGAATACCAACCAAGTGGATTATTTGCGCTATATATTCCAGGTTCTCCAGCAGCTGAAGGTGGATTAGCAATAACCCCTATTTGTGTATTTAATCTAATGTTTAAAGCGTCGCCTATCCAATCAAATACAGGTTCAGCACCACCACTAGCAGCTTCTGCTCTCGTTTTATAAGGAGCAAATACAGTAGAACCTTCTGTTGTAGGATTATTATCAAAGGAAGATAATATTACATCTGATTGTCTTCCATATCTATCAGCTAATACAAAACCTACTTGATATGTTCTATTGTGTTTTAATGTGTGATAAGGATATTCAACTATATTATTAAATTTAGCAGATTTTTCTTGTACACTAACACTGTAATCAATAGATGTAGGAGCAGTGTGTTTATCTACATAGTTGCCATAAACGACTCTATTGCTTATTAATTCTTGAGCTAAAGCTTTAATAGGAACTTTATCATATACTCTAGTGGTTTGACTTTCAGGTAATGTTTTATATGGTTTAGAAGATTTGTATTGATATTCATAATAATACCAGTTTATATCACCATAAATTAAATCATCAGGTCTCATGTTGCTAAAATCAGTACTTTGATTTAAACTACTAAGTTCTACAGTATCTAAAACCTTAACAGCTAGCGCGTCAGATTCTTTATAAAGAACATCTATTGCTTTAACCTTTAATGTAGTTTGTAAAGTAGAAGGAAAACGATAATAAACAGGTATTCTAAGTTTTATATTATCTACATTGTTTTCAAACCAAGATATTATTGTAGACTTATAAGTATTATCCATGTCTCCTATTAACGGACCTTTTGAAGGATCTGTTTTAGGTCCAGCACCAAACTGACTATCTTGTTTAGGTATAAAAACTGGTTGAGAAAAAGGAGCCATTAAAGAATATTCATTATCTTCAAACTGAAACCTATAACTAAATCTTACAAACTTATCATCTAATAAAGCAGCATCACCTTTCCAACTTGCGTCATAAAATGGATTATCTCCTATTCTAATATCTACTTGTGGAGATGGTTGAGCAAATGTTGGTGTTTTACTTAATGTTATGGTGTATTCATGAGTAGTACCTACACCAGCAAAAGCAGCTGATATGTCAACAATGCTTGTGCCAGCGGGTATATTTGATACTTCACCGGGTGGAGCAGTACAAACAACAAGATCACCAACTTTAGGTATTGGATTAGTAGCGGACATTTGAAACACTATAGTTTTAGCCGCATTATTTATATCACCAGCACTAATAGTTGTTTCAACAAAATTATCTAAATATGGATTTGATTTATTTTGAGCAGTAACTCTTAAAAAATCTATATTTTCTGCAGCGTTAGCTATTGTAACGTTTTTGGATAATATAACAGTTGTAGAATTAGCAATACCTATTACCTTGATTAAATCTGTTATGTCATTAACAGCGTCAAAATCAGTTCCTCTATCATGATTAACTAATACATCTCCTACTTGTATGTTGCTAGTGTCACCTGATATGACTATAGTATTAGTGTTAGTTACAGCACCATTTAAAGCTGTTCTATATTGTTGATATATTTTTATTTTATCCCATGGATAAAATTTAGCTACAGATATTTGATCTTCTGACGAATAGTGATTACTATCATTATAAGCTTTAGTTACGTTTATTCTTCTAGGTTGATTTAAATTATCTGTAAAAAACAAAAGTTCTTGCACTAAATTAGCTCCGTGTATTGGAAATGATTGATTAAAGTTTAAAAAATGACCTGTTACTAATGTTGTTAAATTATTAGAGTCTACATCATATCTAAATATTCCCATATTGCTACCGTTAGGAGCTCTAACACCAGCAGCATTATCATAATTTGTAGCAAATACATAAATTAAGTTTTCGCTTTCATTAGTAACATATCCTATTATCTTAGTTCCACCTCCAACATCAAATAATTCTAAATTACCTAATACATTTTCAAACTCACCAACAGTATCGCTTTCAGATCTACTAATCTGTAAATTTATGGCTTCTCTATATTCACCATTAGGTACAATACGAGAGTCAAGATCTTGATTCATTTTACCTTTTAAAAAGGTATTTTTAATCTGTGCCATGTATTAATGTTTTATCCATTTAGATTTATTACGCATAACTTGTACGATTTCATCTAGTTTAATATTAGATAATCTAATTTTTGCATTACGCAACGCAGCGTATCTTTGTTTTTTATATTGTGGTGCTATAGCAGCTGTAGCAGTTCTTGTAGACATTATACTATATAGTAAATGCTGATACATAGCTTCTTCTGCTAACTTAGGTACTTTAGTATCTAAATCATAAGCAAGTCCATCAGAAATATATTCTAATATAATTAATTTTTTACACAAATCACTTGAGAAATTAAATGTTCCTCTTTTGTAATCTATATTAAACCAACCATTCATCTGCATGTTAACAGGTTCGCCACCATATCTTTGACCATACCAAGCAAATGGCCCACCTGGTTCACCCCACCAATCATACATAAATAAATCTGGATTTGTAAAGTCGTTAGGATATAAACCTGTTATATTACTTGGATTTGACTTTTGCCATCTTTCATTTGTTTGAGACGAGCCTTCAATATTATCACCAAAATTATCTTGAATTATTTCACCATCAGCAGCTTGTATTGGTGCTTCCCAAGGACTACTTGTTAATTGAGTAGGGTATATAGTGTGTTTTACACCGTTTCCATCAACCCAAGATAATTTAACATAATTAACATAATCTTGCGGTATTGTTAATGAAAGGCTGTCTGGAACTGTTAATTCTTGAGATTTTATACTTTTTAAAGTATCATAGCTAAATTCTTGCAAACCTCTTTTAGCATGAAAAATAACATCAGTTCTATTTACTCTAGGTATTAATTTATCTTGACCAACATAACCAACTATAAAGTTGTTTATTATATCTCTAAGTTTTATATATTTATAACCACCATAATTGTTTTCTACAGCTTCTTCTTTTAATTGTACTTTAATATAAGTACCTATGTTTTGAGCTGCGCCTAATGTTATTCTACTAACAGTTTTATAACCTTGTTCTATATATGTAATAGTATAAGCTGTAGTAAATTCAGTGTAATTATTTAAACCGTTAGGACTAGTAAATATTCTAAAGTTATTTTGACCATAATCAGGATCTGTAGGCACGTAACTAGTTGTGCTACCTAAAACTAACTTTGTATTAAAAGTAAAATCATATACAGTAGTTGCTGCTACTGAAGTATATAATATCTGCGCGCCCGCGTAATACTGAAAATTATTTTCACGGATTAATCCGCCATCTGGTTTAGGCATGTGTTATGAATTTGAAGTTTGTTGTTCTAGTTGTTGTTCTGTTTGCGCTACTTGTATAATAGTAGGATCATTTATTATTACTCCAGCATATGCTAATACTTGCATTATAACATTTGTTTGTTCTGAAACACTTAGTTCAAAATCAATAGATGTTACAGAGTTGTATTCATATTGACCAACATTACCAATATTGTAATTCCATTGTATATCTACAGGTTTTGCAATATACGAATGTGTTATATTAGGAGCTTCTGCTGCGCTAATTAACTCTGAAGGATATATAAATATTTTATCCTTCTCATATAAATATATTGGGAAATTACTTGTGGGTTGAGTTAGTGGAGATAATAACAATTGAGTTATTTCGTTTCTTTGAGCATACTGAGTAAGCTCTGCTTCTTTATAAAAAACAGAGCCTAATCTGTATATTATATCTGTACCGTCAGCTGTTAAAGTATAATGTGCAGGAGGTCCTGCCACATAAGCTACGGTGCCAGTTCTTTGAAAATACTGTAACTGCTTTTCTATGTTTTCAACACGGTTTGCATATTCAGTATCGTTTTGTGGCAATCTGTATTGTTGATTTAATTTTTCAAAATAACTTTGGAATATATTTAACTGCACCTGAGTACCAACCTTGTTGAACTCATCAGGTGTCATATATCCTCTTTGTTGTTGGTTAAGTATTAATAAAACTGTTTTGTATACAGTATCAACATTTATTGCCATTATAATCTATTTTTATTGTTAAATAAGCTTTTTAGCTACACTTTTATAAACTTCTACTCCTTCATCTGTTTTAAACCAAGCTGCTAATGCCGCGTATGGATTTTCATCAAAAGGAACACTAAATAGTTTTCTTTTGTTTTTACCAACAGTAAAACTTCTTTGATCGTTAGCTAATTCTATTAAACCTTGCTCTACAGCCTTGATACCAAAGTTTCTTAACTGTACATTTTCATCGTTAGCTAATTCAATAAATAATCTTGAGTTATCTCTAGCGAATTTTAACAAGTCTCTTTTTATTTCTTTTGAAGCCATTTTATTTACTTCAGAACCAATTTCAGTTCTTAATATTGCTTCTGCTTGATCTATGTCTAGCATTTTAGCCATATTTAATGCTTCAATTTGATATTCTATTTCATCAACTTCATACTCTGCTTGTTGAATAGGTTTAAGCTCTCTATATCTTTTATCTCTATCAGGGTGATATAATGAAAGCATTTTTTGCAAAGCTTGCTCTTCTTTTGGAACTATTAATGAGCCGTCTGTAAACATTATATGTTTCAAAGTTACCTCACCTTTTTGTTCATCTGTAAAACAAGAAGATTGATTTGTAGCATATCTTAATGCTCTTTGTGAGTTTTTATATTTATCAAAATATAACAGAGGATATTTTTCTGTATGTCTTGATTTTATTGTATATGTTAAAGGGTTTTTGTCACCTCTTAAAACATATGTTCTATCTTTTATTTCCCAACCTTCTTCAGCTGGGTTTACTTTTACTTTTTTTGTCATGATATAATATAATTAAATAAGTTAAAGGTATTGGGCGCCGAAGCGCCCTTACCTATATAAAAATTAAGCTGTAAACAATACGAAATTATTTCTAGCTTGAACACATAAACATCTTTCAGATAAGAAGTTTACTTCCATCGCGTCTAATGTAGAACTAAATGCTCCACCAACAGAACCTGTTAGCCAAGACTTCATTCTTCTATCATCAGCTTGAGAAGCTCTATATCTTACATGTAAGAAAGGTCTTCTAATGTTTGTTCCAAGTAATTGATCATATACTGTAGAAGTTCCAGCAGGTACTAATACACCATCGATGTTATCACCGTTAACAAAGTTAGCAGATCCACCTCTTAATGAAGCGTCGTTTAAGTATTTCCAAGAAGTTTTATAGAAGTCATATGAACCTCTTCTAAATCCAGAAAAACCTAAGTTAAGCGCCATATCTTCAGAGTTTTCAAATACACCGTAAGATGTACCACCAGCTCCGTAAGAATTTTGCTGTGCTAACATATTATCAAATAATAATTCAGTTTTTCTGTCTAAGAATAGCATATTTTCTTCAATAGCTCCTTGACTATCTAGTAATTGTAATACAGAATCAAAATCCTGTAATGAACCAGCAAATCCAGAAAGTACGTTACCACCATTGTTGATAGCAGAAAATAAACCTTCAGTACCAATTTGTCCAGCACCAGCAGTTCCGGGGAAGCTAGTAATTGCTGTACGTATAGCAGTCGCTTGTGCAGCGTTAGCTAATTCACCTTCAATCATTGCCATTTCTAAATAATCTTCAAATCTTAATCTAGTTTCACCTTCAGCTTTTAGATACCATAAATATCCAGAAGTTCCATCTTCAGCAGCTACTTCAACCCAGCCGATTTGTGCTGTATCAGATCCAGATACTGCGTATCTATCTCTAATGATAATTGGTTTGTTGCTAAATACAGATAGTTGTGGCTCAATAGATTGACCTGTAGAGTTGTCTAATGTAGATCCTTTTCCAAATTCAGAACCGTAAACAAACATTTTTAATCCAGTCATACCACCAGCTATGTTAGCATTAACTTTAGCTCTAGTGTAAGGAACTACATCTAATACTAAAGCACCTAAAGCAGAACCAGTCTGTGCACCTGAATCAGATACAATTGCTTTTACAGTAAATGAAGGATCATTAGGATCCATGATTACAACAGTTTGGTTGACAAATACCGCGTTGTCTGCACCTACGATAGTTAATCTACTACCATTGTTTGCACCTGAACCAGAACAAGATACATTATCATAAGAGATATGTAATCTGTTTTGCTCAGACCATACAATTTGATCAGACATCATCGGCATTTCAGCACCAACCATTCTTAAGAAGCCTCCAATCGTTCTGTTTCCATAACGCTCTACCTCGGCTTCATAAATTTCAGGTAGATATTGTTGCGCGAAATCATTACCTCCACCGTCAGCAAAGTTTAAGTAGTTGTCTACTAAAGTTTGTTTCTTAGGCGATGGTATAAGACTTCCGAACTGAGGACTTAATACACCCATTTTAAATAGTTTTAATTGTTAAATTTACTTCGTTTAATTCTAAGTTTTGAACTGTCTACTCCGTCAATAGCTTTAACCTTAAGACCACCAATGAAAAGATCACCGCTAGCTGCTTCACGAGCAGTTGTTGTAGGATTTTTTGAATTATCTACAACGGTTTTAATTCCATCAGATTTGCCTTGCTCATAAAAATGATTTACGATCTTGTCTATATTTTGAGCAGCGTACATAGCTTTGTGATAACCTTTCGTATCTTTAACATTGCCTTCATTGTCTAAGAACTTCTCGACGAAGTTGTTAATGTTTGATTGATTTTCTGCAACTGAGCTAGGATCTTTTATACCATATCTAAACTTTTTTTCACCAACTTGGAAATCAAAACCTTTGAATTCATCAGTAAATAATTGTTTAGTATCATTTACAAAAGTCTCATGCCTTTGCGTAGCTATTTCTTGTTCTTTGCTATAACGGTTAAAAAAATCTAAAGCTTTTTGTTGTTCTTGATTAACACCAGGACGTAGTTTAATTTCATCATAGTATTGTTCTTTCAAGTCTTCTAAAAAATCTTTAGCTTCCGCTATAGCTTCTTTTTTAGCGAGTTGTTTTTTCTTGATGTCTCGCTGTTCATCAACATCACTGTCATAACTAAAAGTTTCTTCCATAATAAATGAAACTTCTTCGTCATTTAAATGAGGTTTTGTTTGCTTGTAATATTCTCTTAATAAAACATCGTCATTTACTTTTGAATAATCAGCATTTAATCTTACATAGTCTTCAACTGTACCACCAGTTTCTTCCATAAAATCAACAAGCTTTTCAATGTTTTCAGGTAGTTGTTTACCTAATACCTGCTCATCTCTTTTAGCTTCTTTTACTTGTTGCTCTAGTTTTTTTACTTCAGGTTTGGATTCTTCGGTAACTTCGACAAGAGGCGATTTGGACTTTTGTACTTCATCTGTATCGCCGACCCGTACTTCTCCGTCCACTTCTTTGCCAGTTTCGGGTTTGTCGCCCACAGGTACCTCCTTTGTTTCTCCGATTTGAATGGCATCTTCTTCTGGTTTTTTAGTTAAGTCTACTTTAATATCTTCTTCTAGTTTAACGTTAGGATCTTTACTAAGATCAACCTTTACAGGTTCGTTTTTCTTTTCGCTAAACTTTTTTACTTTTGGCTTTGATTTAATTTTCATATCACCGCCTTCTGATTTGACATCTTTAGTCACCTCAGGCTTTTTTGTTTCTTTTTCTGACATAATAAAATATTATAAAATTAGTTATACTTGTGGATTTACTTGTTGAAAATTAGTAGGCAATAAATCATTTTTTCTTTGATCTATCATTTGACTCTGTTGAGTTCCTTCTAATTTTGTTCTATTATCCTTGCGATCTTCAATATACTTTTCTCTTTCTATCATTTGATCTACTTCCATTTGCTTTAGCTGTCTATCATACTCAAACTTAATCTGCATTTCTTCTTTTTTAATTTGAGATGCAGTTTGCATTTTTTGTATATCAAACTGAGCTTTTGCTTTTTCGTAATTTAAATTTTGAGCTGATAAAGCTTCTTGTTTTTGTACTTCTGCCATAGCTGCTCTTTCCGCTGTTTGTGCATTAGCGTCTGCTTGAGCTTGAATATTCATTTGAGCTTGTTGCTGTTCTAATGC
>CETN01000807.1_pt1 | contig 14495 bp, 5 predicted proteins | sample 531301 | NCBI WGS metagenome assembly CETN01 (sample SAMEA2622656, study PRJEB7988) | marine metagenome | isolation source: saline water (ENVO:00002010), including
ATAAACAAAGTACCTAGAGATTTAACTGAAGTTGGACCTGATCAAAAACAATATAGAAGCTCTGTTCAATTATTTGGTAGAGTAGAAAATACAGCTAATGAATTAACTGTTAATGGTTTTGCAGGTTTACCATTTTTTGACGATGTAGGTGAAGCTAATACACAATATTATCCTGAAATCAAAGCAGATACAGTTTCTACTATATCTGTAGTACAAGATTTATTTGATTTTAATCCTATAGATCCACCTAGACCAAACTTTTTTCCACAGTTTTATTTATTAGAATCTAATCCTTCTATTGCTAGAATTAGTACTCAAAAGAAAATAGGTCAAGTAGCTAATACAAATTATTCAGCTTCACCACCTCCACCTAATATTCCACATATTGGTAGTGGTAGAGTTGTAACAGGAGCTACTGTACCCGCGGGTGTTTTAATTCCACTTAACAATATAAATGGAGTACTAGAATTAGATCAAGTAGCATCATCTCCAGGTATTGCTGATGGTATATTTGTTACAAATGTTAATCCAGCAGTTAATCCAACAGAAATAGCATTAAGCGAAGAAGTAACATTGGTAGCTGATCAATTAATACAATTAGCACCTGGTTATCCATCTCCAAATCAAGGAGAATTATATTTACCAGGTATACAGTTTTTAAGTGTATATGAAACATCTCCATTTGTATCTAATTTAGATATATATTGGGAAACAACAAGTAGTGGTTTAATAAGTGATTTAAATAGTTTAATAATAAATTCAACTGAAGGAGCTGCAGGAGTAGATGGAGATAATTTTAGTGGTTGGGACGAAGGATTAGAACAACCTGCTCTTCCTGGTACACCAAGATTTATTAGTAATACTAGTTTTTTCCCAGTAGATGCTTTTGGTGTGGCTATAGACCCAGCTGATATTACAGGTATAGAACTATTATCAGTAACTGATCAAGATAATAATTCAAGAACTAATTATTTTGAACTATTTGGTGCGCCTGCAAATCCATTTGGATTACCAGCTAATGCTGCGATTCCAGTAGGAAAGTTTAATATTTCTACTACTCAAGATTATTATGATAATATATATTTTACAGAGGCGCCTGGTAATGATAGACTTTTCAATTTTTATTTAAAAGTTGTTACTAATGTGTCAGGTGTTGCTACTTTAAATTTTGAATTTATTGCCAAAGGACCTCAAAATGTTGATCCAAGTTTTACTATATCTCCTGCTACAGCTATAGTTAATACTGACAGACAAGATGCTAGTAATTTATTTACATTTACAGGTGACAACGGAGCAGATAATAATAATTTAAATTCATTACCACCTCTTGAATGTAGTATAACTAATATTCAAAAAACTTTTAATGGTGTAGTTACACAAATAAATCAACAAGCTGAAATTAACGAAACATTTACTATAAGTGATATAAATGTAACTCCTCCAGATTTAGTTACAGCATTAAGTATAGCAGACTCTTCTATTGATCCAGGTAATTACGTAGCTACAGTTGTTTATCAAGATGCAGGAGGTAGTTTTTCAGATCAAGTAGCTATTAATTTTGATAGAACACCAACTGTTGCACAATTTTTAACAGATACATATACATGTTACGACAATGATGGTGATGGAACATCTGCTGGTACGATAGTTACTTCAACTGTATTATTAATAGAAATAAGTGGTTCACCTATATCAGCTCAAAATGGTTCATATTTATATAGAGGTAATTTAAATGCAATAGCTAATGGTACTAATAATGTTATAACTATAAACGCAAATCAAGCTGGTGATCCTAGTGTTTCTTGCTTAGGTCAATTATTTTATAGTTCTACTCAAACTTTAACACAATTAAGAGATTCATATACTTCAAATGATTGTGTAGCTGGTGGTGGTGATTGTGGGAGTGATAGCGGTTGGTTTGGTCCTTCAGCTGTAGATATAACTGGTTATACAGTAGAAATAATTGGAACACCTTAATTGTAATTAAAGATAAAAATAAGTAATAATAAATATGGGAGCTACAGTAGAAGTTAAGTATTTCAATTCCTTTGTGTTAAAAAAGAGTATAGGCATTACACCCGATGATAATCCTAGATGGTATGGTTCATGGGGTATACCCGCTTCTGTTGCTGGTGGTTTTGACCCTGCATTACCTCCTGCTAAGCCTAATAATTGGGCTATAGAAGAATCTAGAATACGAGGTGGTTTTAATAATACCTCTGTAGATTTTGGTGCTAAAGCTTATTTAGTAGAAGAAGAACCTGCTGGTTATGTAAGATTTAATGCTTTAATATATTCTGGTATATTTAATTCTAGAACCGGTATAAATAACACTAATGTTTTTTCTACAGCAGACGATATTACAAAAGCAACAGATCCAGCAAATGGAAGTATACAAAAACTTTACGCGGAAGACACTAATTTAAACATATTTCAAGAGTTTAAAGTAAGTAGAGCGCTTATTGATAAAGACGCTATATTTACAGCTGAAGGTAATCCAGCGGTTACCTCTAGTAATTTAGTTATTGGTGTTATTCAACCTTTAGCTGGAAAATATGGTATATCGCAAAATCCAGAAAGTTTTGCTGTATATGGTACGAATAAATATTTTACTGATAAGTTCAATAATGTTGTGATGAGCTTGCGAGGTGGTAGTCTAGTAGAAATATCTCAATTAGGAATGAGAGATTTCTTTAGAGATCAATTAAATGATTTAGATACTGGTAATATTTTAGGTCAATGTATAGGTGGATGGGATATATACAATCAACAATATGTATTATCTTTACAACCATCTAGTGCAGCTAAGAGTTCTAATAAAACGTTTAGCACTGTAACCTATGATGAAGGAGTACAAGGTTGGACTAGTTTATTTGATTATGAACCAAGTCAAATTATTAGTATACGTAATAAAATGTATACTACCGGAATTAAAACTCAAGGTTTTGGTAATGTTCAAGGTTTATTTGAACATTATTCATTAAATGTTCCACGTGGTCAATTTTATGGAGAAGATTATAATAGTACTGTTACTGTTATATTTAATCCAGAGCCTACAAGATCAAAAACATTTAGTACTATAAACTATGAAGGTGCTAATGGCTGGTTTGTTCAATCAGCAATTTCTGATCAAACAGGTTTAAATCAAAACCCTGTAAGTGGTTTATATTCTAATAGTGTAGACACTACAAATAGTATTCTTAGTTATTATGAAGGAGAATATGTAATTAATCCTGCAACTAATTTGCCTGTAGTAAGAGCAGATTATAATTTAGTTTTTGGAACAGATGATCCTCCTTTGTCAAGAAATTATGCAGGTTTTAATAGAAAAGAAAATTCATATGTAGCCAATGTTATAAATACTACTCCGGCTACAGCGGGTGAAATAGTTTTTGGAAATGAAATAAGTGGTATAAAAGGTTATTTTATTGAAACAACTTTTTCAACAGATACAACAACAGATCCTGGAGGTACAAAAATATTATTTTCTGTAGGAGCAAAATTTGATTCAAATAATGGATATTAATAAAAATTTAAATAAATGGCAGCAGGTGCAATTATAGGTGGCGCAGTTAGTGTCATAGGTGGTATTTTCGGTTCTAGTAGAGCTAGAAGAGAAGCAAGACGTAGAGAAAATCAAGCTAGAGCTTTAGAATCTAAACTAAATGAATTAGAAGCTAATAGACAAGAGATTATTGATCCTTATGCTAATATAACTGATTTAAGCTCAATGCTTTCAAATCCGTTTGCAAATTTGTCTGTAGCAACTAAAGCTACTGAAATACAAATGGAGCAAACTGATATTGCTTTAGCTAACACACTAGATACTATTAGAGCTACAGGTGGTAGTGCTGGTGGAGCAACGGCTTTAGCACAAGCTGCGTTGCAAGCTAAAAAAGGAGTTGCTGCTAATATTGAAGCTCAAGAAGCAGCTAACGAAAAACAAAGAGCTCAAGGTGAGGCCACGCTGATACAACAACGTATGTCTGAAGCTCAAAGACAACAACAGGCAGATGTTTCTGGCGCACAATTTGTATTTCAACAACAAGAAGCAAGAGACATGCAACAACTTAATAGATTATCTAATCAAATCGGCGCATTACGTGGTGCTGCAGCACAAGCTAACGCAGACGCAACAGCTGCATTAACTGGTGGTATTGGAGCTGCCGCTTCCTTTTTAGGTAATTTAGGAGGAGAATAATAGTAAAAACATGGAAGATAAAAATATAAAAATTAATTTATTTATTAAGCAGCTTAACAAAAGCAATGCGCTTGGCTATAATAAAACATATGTAGCTAGTAAGCATAATTATAATTTTAAATTATTAGATAGAGCTTATGAAAATACTGGTAAATTATATGCTAAGTTAAAAACTATTATACAAAATAATACTTGTCAAGATCCTACTTGTTTTGTAGAAAACCAACAATTAAAAAGATTAATGGAAGCTCCTCAAAAATCATTAGATTTTTTAACAAACATTGGGTCTCAATTAATTATTACTGATGATAATTATTATGATGTTAATCAAGATTATAAATATGCTGTAGCTAACGCTATACTTACTGGTAAACCAACTTTTGCTAAAAGTGATGGTTATAATGTAGAGTTATATTTAAACGAAGATGGTAGTCAAACTATAGTATTTAAAGGACCTTTATTAGAAGATCCTTTTGTTATTAACAGCTCTGCTTTAGAAACATTACTAGATTCAGGAACAGGTATAATAGCTGAAACTCCTGACATTAACAATGACATGCTAAGATTATTAGGCGAAGTTGGTGTTTTAGCAGGTGGTTCAACTAATCCTGAAACAGGTCAATTAACGCCAAAAGCAAAAATAGCAGATGAGTTTGTTTTAAAAAACCCAGACGGATCTTATGATTATGAAATAATAGATATTGGTAATGGTAAAGGTAGAAATATACTTAAATTTGATCTAGATAAAATTGAAAGAAAAGTAACACCATTTATAAACGCAGAAGTTGCAGGTATGTTAAGCTCAGAACAATCAGTTGTAGCAGCGTGGAATGTATTTATTGGTGCGCAAACTAGTGTATCTGAAGATGATCAAATGGCGCAAAATGCTAACGCAGGTTTTGTAGCTTGGGATTATCAAGAAGATTTACCACTACAACAAGATAAAAAAGATTTATTTATGGTAAAATACAAAGAGTATTTTATGAACAACTATTTAAAACAGTTTACTAGAAATCAAATACCTACCGTAAAAGCTGATGCAGTTGTATTTGACTTAGAAGAAGGAAAAAGAAAACAAGCTCAAGACATTTTAAAAGATAATCCACGTAAATAAAATTAAATGACAGACGAAGAATTTTTAATGTCTTTACCACAAGATCTTCTTAGAGATGAAAAAATAAGAAGACTTGAAGAGTACAGGCAAGAAAATCCTCAACCTGAAGTTGAAGAAGAAACTGTAGAAGAAGAGACTGTAGAAGAACCAACAGAAGAACCTAATGTTGACTTATTAAATTATCAGTTTCAAAGAACTGATCTAGTACCAAGTTTATTTGGTGAACCAGCAGGGACACCACCTCAATCAACTATTCAATATGATAGTGATGGTGCTATAAGCATTAATTCTAATAATATATTTAATACTGATTATAGTAATTTAACATTAAGCGACATTAATACAATGATACAGCCTCAACAGCAAAATCAAGAGTATTTAGAAGCTATTGAAAAATTAAGTGTAATTGCTAAACCTGAAGAAGTTATTAAAGAAAGAGGTTATGAATATAAATATGAAATAACTGATGATGGTAAGTTAATGTATTATACTAGAAAAGAAGGTTCTGAAGATTTTACACCAATACAAAGCGGTGACAAATACTATGAAGAAATAGGTGGTAGAGTATTTAAGCATTTTGATTTTCCTGAAGATCAATATAATCAAGCAAATAAAACTTTAAAAGTAGCAAAAAATCTATCTACTAGTATGTATAATCAGCTAGAAAGTTATGCTAATGATATTACAGGCGCAACTGAAACTGAAGTTCCTGAAGAATTTATAGAAATAGCTGAGCAGTTTGAAAATGAAGTTGCAATAAATGAAGATGATAGAAGGCAAATAAATGAAGATGCAATGAGTTTTGTTTTAAATAATTCTAAAATAGACGAAACAAAACAAGGTGTTAATGTATTAGCTAAAGGTGGTAGCTCTGGTGTTTATGAATATAAAACTGGTAAAAAAATAGATAATCCTCAGTGGACAGAATTAAATGAAGCCGCAATAAGTCAATATGCTAAAGAAAACAAAATACACGCAGATGATGTTGATTTAAGCGATCCACAAGTGGAAAAAGAAATTTTTGATATAATGGCTGCTAACAAAGCTATAGAGTTAACAGACAAGCGTCAAAAAAGAAAAATGACTGATTTTATTGAAAGTCAACCTAGTGGATTTAGTTGGAATAAATTTGGTACTTGGCTTTATAGCGAACTAGCTATGCCAGGTGATTTACTGGACGCAGAAGATGTTTGGTCTGTTAATGATGTTCAAAAAAACATGGAGGCTTTGCAAAAATGGAAACAAACAAATGTAAGTCAACAGTCTAAAGATATAGGTAGTTTTATTAAAAAATCAGAAAACTATTTAATATTATTACAAGATACCGCTGAAAAAATACAAAACGGAAAATATACAACTAGCGCTCAATTAGCAGCAGCAAATAAAGAGTTAAAAAATATTAACCAGTTGAGAAATCAAACATTTGATTTAATGCGTACCAAGTACGATGAATTAGCTGTTAATATGGAAAAATCAAAAGATATAGCCGCTGATATAAATCTGTTAGAAAGAAACTTTAATATTATACCCTTAATAACTAATAACATAGAAAATTCTACTATAGATGCGTTACAAGGTATAGAAGAAATAGTTTTTCAAGCTGTTAATTTACCTAATAATTTATCGCCTGATGCTAAACAAGCTTTCCAGTTATTTAATCCAGCTTGGTCTATTATGAATAATTTAGGTATTATTGGTAATTGGGGTGATTATAGAAAAGATTATAATAAAAGAATAGACGCGTATCAACAAGGTATGATGAGTGGTATTGCTGAAATGGGATCATTAGATGATATTGAAAACATGGATGATTTTGGAAGATACTACGCCTCTATGCTTGGGTCTGTACTTCCTCAAGCAGCTGTAATGATTGGTACAGGAGGATATGGATTAGGTGCTGTAGTTTTAAGTTCCGGTGGTAGCAAATGGAAAGAAATGGATGCCGAAATGAAAGCTAGTCAAGATGCTCACAAGCTATGGGAACAAAGAAAACCAAAAAAAGGTAAGTTAGAAAGTGAAGAAGATTATAAAAAAAGAGTAGCTGCTTGGAACGACACAGAACCCGCGGTAATAGATTATAATATGGTTCAAATGTGGGGTGGAGCTCTTACTAACATGGCTATTGAAGGAACTGCTGGATATTTTATAAGTTTACCTCTTTCTCAAGGAAAATCTTTTATGAAACCTTTACTTGATAGAGTTAAAGCTTTTAACTCACCAGCTGTAAAAAATGGATTTACTAAACAATTTACTAATATACTTAAACCTACAGGTGACATACTTATTGAAGGTGGAGAAGAAGGTTTAGTTGGTATTGGTAATAATGTTTATGATAGAATTTTTTTAGGTAAAGATGTTAATATATTTGAAGGATTTAAAGATAATGTAGCGGGTGGTATTATAGGTGGTAAAATATTTCAAGCACCTGGACTTCTTAAACCTTATTTAAATATGTCGCAAACACCTGGTGATGTTTCTAATATTACAGGTTATCAAAATCAAATTAAAAGTATAGCTAATAGCATTACTCAAAACCCTATGATGTCAGCTAATACTAAAAATATATTAAACGATAAAATAGCTGACTTAACTTTAAACATAAATAATAGTGTTGTAAACTCTTTAAACAGGTATACTCAAATGCCTGTAGAAACAATATCTCAATTAGGTAATATTGAACAGAGCATGTTTAGAGTGGATCAACAAATTGAGCAAGTTCAAAATGATGAAGGTATACAGGTTGGTAAAGATCAATTATTAGAAGATTTAAATAATCAAAAAAATAATCTAACCGGAGAAAAAAATAGAATATTAGAACCTTATGTAGATGTAGATGCTGAAGGTCAAGTAGTTGGTGGTGGTAATTTAATAGCTCCTATATCAAAGAAAATTGATACTGGTGCTGAGGTAATTGCTGATCAATTAGGTGTAGGAATTGAATCAGTAGATAATACAGCTGATTTTATTGGTAGTGTAGAAACTATAGAGCAATCAGGTGGTCAAGTAATAAATTTAGAAAGAGATGCTAATGGTGATATACTACCTGCAGAAGATCAAGCATACGGCTTTATTACTAGAATACCTAATGATGATGGTACTTTTGAAACTCAAATTATAATAAACAATGCTTCTAATGAAGCAGATGGTGTAGTAACAACTAAGCAACACGAGGTTTTACATGCTGCTTTAATGAAAGTTGACCCAGAAGTTAAATCTAAAATGGGTAGAGACCTATTAAATTATTTAGAAAGTAGCAATGTAGAAATGAGTGATAGGCTTAAGTCAAGGATCGAGCAATACCAAAATGATCCTAATGTTGATGAGTCTACGTTAATGGAAGAAATTATGACATTAACTAGTGAAGGTCTTACTAATGGTGATATAACAATAAATCAACCAACTGGTTTACAAAATATTATACAAAAAGTATTGCGAACATTTGGCATTAACAAATCTTTTTCAGAAGGCGAAGGTGTGCTAAACTTTATAAAAGACTTTAATGCAGACATATTAAAAGGCGAAGGTTTAACTCAACAAACTCAAGATCAAGTAGATATGGGTCTTGAAACAGAAGTTGATTTAGGTGTTGTACAAAGTAGAAAACTACCCGAAGCAACTGAGGTTTACATGGATGTAGATAATAATACGCTGCAGCAAGGTTTAAACAATGCAATACAAAACCAAACAGATCAACAGTTTCCAATAGCTCAAGCAATTGTAGAAAAAAACTGGCCATTAATAAGTAAATCATTAAATATTAATAACGAAGCAGAAATGAACGCTGCTAAAGAAGTTGTTATTGATCAAGTATTAGGACAGTTTGAAGGATCTGGCCAAGGTAAATATGGTCCTAGAAATACTAGTGCATTATCTGGTTTTTCATTAGAAGGTGGAGCACAAGTAAGTACATATTTAGCTGAAACAATAAGAACTAGAAAACCTGAAATAGATGCAGCTATAGTTGATAGAACTGGTGGTCCAGGTATACAAGCTGATCAAGTAGGTGATGTAGCTGTAGAAACTGAAGTAGCAGAAGTTGCAACAACTAGACGTACACCTAGTCAAACAACTACATATTCCGATGCTCTTTTAACTAACGCAAATACAGATAAAGCAGGATTAGAAACTAATATAACAGAAGCTATAACAACAGCTTATGATGGTAGAACTGATGTTACTCTTGCTGAAACTAGAAATATACCTCAAGAAGTTGCTGAAGTATACGCTACAACTTTTGGATTAAACCCAGAAACCATTGTTGATAAAAGAAGAAATTTTTCTAAAAAAGATGCTGATGGATTAAATGCTGCTAAAAGATTTTTATTATCTAATGCACAAGCTGATTTTAACAGATTACCAGAAACTGTAGACGCTAGTGGTAAAGGTACTTTTATTCCTAAAAACGTAAGAGATGCTTTATATACTGACGGTAAACTTACAGGTACATTATCAGATTATCAAGATTTAATTAGAACTCAACCTGAAAAACCTATTTATAGAGATAGAGTTGGTCAAACAATTAGAGGTTTATTAAATACTCATATTAGAAATAGAATATTAGAAACGGCTAATCCTGATTCTGCTTCAAGAATAGCAAGTGGTGCTAAATTTAGTGCAAAACCAAAAACAAAAACAAAACCAAAAGAAGCTAAAAAACCAAAAGTAGTTACTGTTAAAGAAATACAAAGTCTAGAAAGAAAAGGAGCAGAGTCTTTGCAACCTGAAGTAAAAAAAGGTACAATAGTAATTTCAGAAAAAGAAGGTAGAAAAACTAGTCGTAGTTATATACCTAAGTTGGACGAAGTATTTAATAAAGATACAGGTGAAACTGTTGAGCAAGCTAGAAATAGAGTAGCTAATAACTTTTTAGATAGATTTCCTAAATGGAAAAATTTACTAGGTAAAAGCATGCAAGGCGGTTTAACAGGTGGTTTATTTTTAACAAAACCCGTTTATAATGACGCTACTAAAAATGTACCTAAAGCTAGACAAGTAGATGTAAGTCAAGTTGCAATTAATAAGACAGGTTCTAAATTAAATCCTAAAAGTTTAGAAAATATTGGAACTAAAGAGTTTAAAGACGAACAATTAGAAAATATAGATACTTATGTTGATTATTGGAAAGACGTATCAGAGTATTTACAAGATAATAAAAAAGATTCTTGGTTTTTTGGAGTTCAAGCTATTGATTCGCAAAGTATAACAGCAGGTCCTTTTAGAAAAGCTGCTATATACGGTTTTTATAATATAAATAATCAAACAGGAAAACCAGATTTTAAAACTAAAATAAAAGTAGAACATAGTAAACCAAATTCATCAACTACAGATCCTTTCTATGAAGCGTCTCAAAAAGGACCAGAGTATGTAGAAGCTTTAAGACCTATTATTAAAGCAAGTTATATGCAAGGAGCAGTAAAAGATGATGGCATTTATTCTGATGACACTAAATTAGATAACGCTGGTTTTAAAAGTGTTATGCCTGAAGTTTATTATACTGATATAATACCTGCTATTTTAGATGGTAAACTAGATTATTTAATAGATAAATATCCTGGTATAGTTTCTGTAGTAAGAATGGCTGAAGCTGGTATTAATTTAAATGATTATAAATCTACTTTTGATGGTAAAACAATACCTGAAATATTTGGTGTAGAAGTAGATCCACAGTTTAGAAACGATCCAAATGTAATTAAAGCACAAAATACAGCTATAGTTAATACTTTAAAAGTTGATCAAAAAACTGCTAAAACTGATGTAATAAAACCATTTAAAGAATATATAGAAAATATAGCTGAAAGCAAAACTAACGCAACAGATAAATCACTTGTAGATTCAGGTCCTGAAGTGTTTAATCCTGAAAGAACAGCTGAAGAAATGAAAACTACTGCTATAAACTCTCTACAAACTAGAGTTTTAGCTAGCAAGAAAACACCTAAGCCAAAAGGTATAAGTATATTTGATTTTGATGATACTTTAGCTAATACAAAAGAAAAAGTTATAGTTAAAATGCCTGATGGTAAAACAAAAGAAATAAGTGCTTCTGAGTTTGCTAGAGAAGCTGGTAATCTTACTGAAGCTGGCGCTACTTTTGATTTTAGTAATTTTGAAAACGTAGCTAAAGATACAGCTGAAGGACCACTAGCTGATCTTGCTAGAAAGCGTCAAGGTAAATTTGGTAGCGGTGATATATTTGTTTTAACAGCTAGACCAAATTCTGCAGGTCCAGCTATACAACAATTTTTAAAAAGCATTGGTATAGATATACCTTTATCAAATATAACTGGTTTAGCCGATGGATCACCGCAAGCTAAAGTAGATTTTGTATTAAATAAAACAGCTGAAGGATATAATGATTTTTATTTTGCTGATGATTCATTTGCAAACGTTAAAGCTGTTAGTGAAATATTAGATGCTATTGATGTAAAAAACACAGTAGAACAAGCTCAAAGTAAAGAAGTTAGATTAAATAATGAGTTTAATAAACAAATAGAAGAAGTTACAGGTAAAGAATCATTTAAAAAATATTCTGATACAAGAGCTAGACTAGAAGGAAAGAAAAAAGACGGTGGTTGGATTAAAAGATTTGTTAGACAGTTTACTATAACACCATCTGCTGATGATTTTATGGGGCTTTTATATGCTATGGCAGGAAAAGGTGAACAAGGAAATAAGCATTTAAAATTTTTAAAAGATAATTTAATTGATCCTTATAATAAAGCAGAGCTTGAGTTATTAACTGCTAAGGTAAATGTTGGTAGAGACTTTGCTGCTTTGAGATCTAAGTTTCCATCACTAAAAGGTAGTACGCTTAGTTTAACTAATCCGTTGTTAAAAGAAATAGATGGTGGACCATTTAACAAAGAACAAGCGGTAAGAGTTTATTTGTGGAGCAAGCAAGGTATAGAAATACCTGGCATGTCTAAAAGAGATGTAAACGCATTAGTAAAAGCTGTAGAAGCAGATAATGAGTTACAAACTTTTGCGAACGAACTTGAATCAATGCAGAGAACGCCTCAATATCCACCTCCAGGAAAAAACTGGTTAGGTGGTAGTATTAAGTCAGACATATTAGAAAGCATGGATAAATCATTTAGAGCTGATCTTATGTCTGAATTTAATGAAAATGTAGATATTATATTTAGTCCAGAAAATTTAAATAAAATTGAAGCTATATATGGTTCTAAATATAGACAAGCATTAGAAGATTCTATACGTAGAATGAAGTCTGGAAACAATAGACCTAAAATTACTGGTAGTGGTTCTGGTTTAGTAAATGAAATGTTAGACTGGTTAAATGCTTCTGTAGCAAACGTAATGTTCTTAAACATGCGATCTGGATTACTACAGACTTTATCTACGGTAAATTTTATAAATTGGGGTGATAATAATATAGTAAACGCTAGTAAAGCTTTTGCTAGCAAAGAAATGTGGCCGACGTTTATGAAATTAATGAACTCTGATTATTTAGTTAATAGACGTGATGGATTAAAAATAAATGTTAATGAAGCAGAACTTGCTGATGCCGCTAAAAAAGGTGGTATAAAAGGTGCTTTTAGTTACATACTAGATAAAGGTTTTGCAATAACAAGAGTTATGGATAGTTTTGCTATTGCTCTTGGTGGTTCTACATTTTTTATTAATCGTAAAAAAGCTTTGTTAAATAGAGTAAATGAAAAAACAGGTAAGTTATATACCGAAGCTGAAGCTGATCAAAAAGCATTTGAAGATTTTTATGAAGTAGCTGAAGAAACACAACAATCAAGTAATCCTAGTAAAATATCATCTCAACAAGCCAGTATTGCCGGGCGTTTATTGTTATCGTTTCAAAACGTTACAATGCAGTTTAATAGAAAAACTAAAAAATCTATACAAGATCTGTATAATAGACGTAAAAAGCCTGGCATGACACAACGTGAAAGTGATATGAGTAATTTATCTAGTGTTGTTTATTATGTAGGTATGCAAAATTTAATGTTTAACGCATTGCAACAAGGAATATTTGCGTTAATGTTTGATGACGAAGAAGAAGAAGAGCAAAATCTAACTAAACAAGAAAGATTTGCTAATGTTTTAAATGGAATGGCCGACTCATTATTGTTTGGACTTGGTTTCGGTGGCGCAATAGTATCTACAACAAAAAATATACTTATGCGTATAGCTGATGAAACTACTAAAAAGAAACCAGACTATAGAGATATACCTGATGATGTATTTGATGTTAGCTCTGTTGTTGATGCTAAATTTAGAAAACTTAAATCAGCGGCTAAAACTTTTACTTTTAATAGAAAAGAAATAAGAGAAAGAGGTTGGAGTATAGATAACCCAGCTTATTTAGCTATAGCTCAAATAATATCAGCTGGTTTTAATGTTCCAGTTGATAGAGTATTACAAAAAGTAAATAATTTAAGACAAGCTTCTGACGAATCAGTTAGAACATGGCAAAGAGTAGCTTTAGTAATGGGTTGGAACGGTTGGAACTTTGGTTTACCATATTGGGGAAGACAAAGTACTATTGATAAAGAAAACAAAAATGCAGAAAAAGTAAAAGAAAATTACGAAAAGCAAGTTAAAGAAATAAAAAGTAAAGGATTTACTAAAAAAATCCCATTATCAGGACCAAATCATTATAAGCCAAAGGGTAAATTAGGTGTTGATTATGTACAAGTAGAAAGACCCAGCGGCGAAATTCAATATTATATAAAACCATGAAACAATTAATTATAATTTTATTAGCTTTTACACTGACGACTAACGCACAAGAAGCTAAAATCAAAAAATGTGTAGAAGTAAAAGTAGAAAAATTAGACGCTTATAGAGTAAAAGTAACAAAAACAAATAACTGTGTAGAACCTAAAGAAGTTACTGTACAAGCTTATTTACGACATGAGTGGAACAAAAAACAAAAGCAACGTAAAAAAAGAAAAAATGACTAATGAAACAAATTTTAACTGTCCTTTTTGCCCTGTGTGTATTTGTAAGTAATGCACAAGATAAGAAAAACTTATTTAAAAGTATATACGAAGACATATTTAAATACAGTAGTATTTATGTAGCAGGCGATGTACAAAACCCAAAAGAAAATCCTAAAGATTATTTTGTAAGAACTAATCCTAGCGGAAATATATATGAACCACCAGTTGTTGTTGATGGTACTGATTATTATGACTTTGATTATCGCTA
>CETN01008699.1_pt1 | contig 14412 bp, 11 predicted proteins | sample 531301 | NCBI WGS metagenome assembly CETN01 (sample SAMEA2622656, study PRJEB7988) | marine metagenome | isolation source: saline water (ENVO:00002010), including
ATGACAAACTCGCCAGCTGGTGAATACTCTACCCTCAAGATATACAACACAAATCTTACGAACGGAATAATGGAAGATTCAGAAAGAGGCGGTCCTTTGAAAAATACCGCCACAGCTGGAACGGTCGTGGGACACATCTATTATCAGACTGGACTGGTTGTACTAACTTCGTCGATCTGGACCAATACTTTATTGTCGCAATCTGCTCCTTTGGTTCACACTGTTGGAGCTACCGGTGGTGCCGGCACGACTGGCGACGGATCTGGTCATCTAGTATATTTAGATGAGAGACTTACCGGCTCCACAATCGATGGAGTTTCAAATTCAGTTAGACACTCAATATACAACATCAGCTTTGACAACACAACGAAGCTATATTCAACGATATACTATTGCAGAGCAAATCATAGACAATTTAATTACTCAACCAATCCAACATATGTTAGCGGTGGGCAGATTGTTAATAAAGTAAACGCAAAAGATTTGCCTTACGCCTATATAACAACAGTTGGGCTTTACTCATCAGATAATGAGCTTATGGCTGTTGGTAAGTTTTCAGAGCCTATTTTTAAAGATCCAACCACAGAATTAGTTATTAAAGCACGATTGGACTACTAAAATGCCCGACTACAGATTCAAACCAAATGATATTTATATCAACTCGGTTCGAACTTATCCAAAGACAAACTTTGTTATATATCAAAGCAATTCTTATCTGGATAATACTAGTCAGTCTGGTTCAAACTCTAATGTACCAGATGGACATTTGGACTTGTATGAGTTAAATGTCAATAGAGCTGAAAATTTTGGACCTCAAGGTCCAGAAAATCCTGTATTTGTTAGTAGTTCATTAATTCAACAGTATGTTCACAAGACAGGAGAGTTTTTAAAATTTAAATCTCTCACCACTAATTCTTTTTTTAATGATAGTGAATATGGCGATAAGCTGTTTGGCAATGCTACTATGACAGGCACCATTGAAATAATGCACTTTTCAACTCAAAGCTATCATGACGAACTTGCAAAAGAGACAGTGGGCGAAGATTCTCTCTTTGTTCGAAGAAAGCTATTTGCTTTAGAAAACACTATTAACTACTACACTAATCTTAGCTCACATTTTAACTATTCTGGCACTTTGGCTCCCAACCAAAGAGACCTGAACAAGGTTGAGAGCACGTTGATTAGTATCCCATCTTTATTTTACGGTGAGCGGATAAGAAAAGGCTCAGTTAAACTAAGTTATTATGTTACCGGCACCCTGGCAGGTGTTGCAAAAGACGATTTGCAAGATGGCACGTTAGTGCATACTGCTCCTGCTAGTACTCCTAGCGCAGTGTCAGGCTCAACTGTCGGTCTGGTTTTATATAACGAGGGAATTATATTATTAACCAGCAGCTTGTCTCTGCACTCAAATCATGTTGAAAATTTTAGACCTGGCTTGCACTCCTCAACTGGACAAAACGAGCATCCAAAATGGACTTGTTTTGGTTCTACACTTTTTACTGGGTCCTCTACACCTAAGTCTGTGTGGAGTTTGGAATTTCAAGGTACAAATCATATTCCGACCCTGACCATGCTAGCGCATGCTGAACGAGGTCAAATCAATCATTCAAACAATCCTACCTTTATAAATTACACCGCAAATGAAAATTTATTTATTACTAGTTCTTTTGGATACGCTGAAAACACAGAGCTTTCTACTGTTAATTTTGTCAGCTCTTCTTATTCGCATCATTCTGAAAGTTTTGAAAAACAAGTTTACATATCTAAAGTTGCAGTGTATGATGATGATAAAAATTTAATAGGCGTAGCAAAACTAGCAAACCCCTACAGAAAAGAAGAGAAAGACTCTATAACATTTAAATTAAAATTAGACCTATGATACTTGGATTAGATATTAGCACAAGCATAACTGGCGTCACTCTTCTAGACGAGCGCGGCAATATAATACGTAATTTTGCGATTGACACTAGAAAGTATACTAATTTTTTTGAGAAGGCCGAAAAGGTACAAAAAGCCTTGGCAGAAATGAAAATTGTTCCTAATAGAATTTTTATAGAGCAGTCGTTACAGTCATTTAGATCTGGGTTCTCTTCTGCTAAAACTTTATCAACACTTGCCAGGTTTAATGGCGTTGTGTCGTGGATATGCTATAGCTATTGGGACGTAGAGCCAGAATATATATCTGCTGCTTCTGCAAGAAAATTAGCGGGTATAAGAGTGCCACGTGGCGAGAAGGCAAAAAAATGTGTTATGAGATTTGTTATTGACAACGTACCGGATGTTCTTATTTCTTATACTAAGAAGGGTAACCCAAGGCCGCAATGTTATGACATGGCTGATAGTTGGGTAATTGCCCGGGCCGGCTGGATAACTTGTCAGAACGAAAAAAAATAAATATACTAACAAAAGTTCTAGGTGATTATTATCAAAGTGGGGCTGAAATGCTATTTCACTGCCCTCGATGCGAGCACCACAAAAAAAAGTTTTCTGTTAATGTAGTTAAGAACGTTTTTAAGTGTTGGGTTTGCGAATATTCTGGAAGAGACGTCTATCGATTGATCAGAAGATATGGCGGCTATAATTTAAAAATTGAATGGCGCAAAATTACAAACAGGGTCGACATTGAATCTTTTTCAGAAAAGATGTTTAGCCGGCCAGAAAAAATTATTGCCAGCAAATTAGAATTACCAGAACAGTTTATTTCATTAGCTAATAAAAGCTTGCCTCCAACGGCGGCATATGCCATGAATTATTTAGCTAGCAGGGGCGTCAACAAACATGACGTTATAAGGTGGAAGATTGGCTATTGTTCAGAAGGCGAATATGCTAGTCGAGTTGTTGTCCCGTCTTTTGACCTGGACGGCGACATAAATTATTTTGTTGGTAGATCGTATTCTGACGACTGGATGAAATATAAAACACCGCAGGCAAGCAAAGATATCGTTTTTAACGAGCTTTATATTGATTTTGATGAAGACATTGTGCTGGTAGAAGGTGTGTTTGACGCAATTGTCGCAGGGCAAAATTCAATACCAGTTTTAGGTTCCACTTTAAGAGAAAGATCAATGTTGTTTCAACAGATTGTAAAAAATGACTCTTCTGTTTATTTGGCTTTTGATGCTGACGCACAGAAAAAAGAAATGCTTATAATAGAAAAGCTGCTAAAATACGACATTGAAGTTTATAAAATTTCAGTTGATCCTTACTCTGATGTTGGTGAGATGAAAAAAGATGAATTCATTAGAAGAAAAAACGATGCTGATTTTGTCAGCGCGCACGATTTTCTGGCTAGAAAAATAGCAAATATATAATTCTTTATAGGCATATGCTCGTGCTTATATTATAACGTAGTACTGGAGAGCTAATGAGATTTGCACATCTAGGTGATACGCACATTCGTAATTTAAAATATCATTATGAATATCGCGCTGTCTTTAATAAGCTTTATCAAAAGCTGAGAGATTTAAAAGTGGATTACATAATTCACTGCGGAGATATTGCTCACACCAAAACTCAAATAAGCCCTGAGTTTGTAGACTTATGTTCTGATTTCCTTAAAAACTTAGCCGATATCGCACCTACATATGTGATCCTAGGTAATCATGACGGCAACTTAAGAAATTCAAGTCGACAAGATGCTTTAACGCCTATAGTTAATGCTTTAGGACACCAAAATCTTTACTTGTTGAAAAATTCTGGTGAAGTATCATTAGGCTCTAGTTATGTATTGAACGTCCTGTCTGTTTTTGACACTGACAACTGGTGCAAACCATCCGATTCAAACGCAATTAACATTGCTCTGTATCATGGCTCCATTAGCGGTGTTAAAACAGATATCGGATGGGTTATGGAGCATGGCGAAAATGATATTAGCATCTTTAATAATTTTGACTACGGCTTTCTTGGTGATATACACAAAACCAATCAAATTCTAAACAAGCAAGGCACAATTAGATATTGTGGTTCAACAGTACAACAGAACTTTGGTGAGACTAATGATAAGGGTTTTTTACTATGGGATATCGAAGACAAGAAAAATTTTACTTGTAAGCACTACAGTTTAGAAAATCCAAAACCTTTTATAACAATCAAATTAACTCCAAAAGGTAGAATACCAAATAAGTTGGAGGTTCAAAAAGGAGCAAGGATTAGGCTTCTTTCAGAAAACAATCTTCCCTTAAGAAAGGTTAGAAAAGCGGCAGACGCTGCAAAATCTAGGTTTAAACCAGAATCAATAACTTACTTGAACAGAGCAATGGGAGAGCGTGGTAATGTTGAAGATTTAACTAACTCGCTTGTAAAAGAAGACCTAAGAGATCTAGGAGTTCAGGAAGAACTAATAAAAGAGTATTTGATAGATTATCAACCTGAAGACTCTACGCTCGAACAAGTATACAAGATGAATCGAAAGTATGCATCTATAATTGAAGGCGAAGAAGAAGTTAGTCGTAATATTAACTGGAAGCTTAAAAAAATAGAATGGGATAACCTTTTTAATTATGCCGAAGGTAATTCTATTAGTTTTAAAAACTTTAATGGCATAGTTGGTGTTTTTGGAAAGAATTTTTCAGGAAAGTCTAGTATTATTGATTCGCTCTTGTATGTGCTTTTTAACACGACGTCTAAAAACAACAGAAAGAATATCAACATTATTAACCAAAACAAAGATGGCTGTCGTGGTTATGTTGAAATTGATATTGGCTCAAAGACTTATAAAATTGAGAGAACAAGCAGTAAGTATTTCAAAAACTTAAAAGGCAAAAAAACACAAGAAGCAAAAACAGATGTTGAGTTTTCTGTATATGACAACGTTACTGACGAAGAGAAGTCACTTAATGGCAATACAAGAAATGAAACAGACAAGAACATTCGCAAGGTTTTTGGCACGATAGAAGACTTTTTCATGACGTCAATGGCTAGCCAGTTAGATTCTTTAGCGTATATCAACGAGGGCTCAACAAGAAGAAAAGAGATTTTGGCTAAGTTTTTAGATTTAGAGGTTTTTGAAAAGAAGTTTAAAAAAGTAAAAGAAGACTTCTTAGAAACAAAAGTAGCCCTAAAAAGACTTTCTGATAGAGATTATGAATTAGAAAAGAAAGAAGCAAGGACAGAGCTAGCTAGAAACGAAACAGAGATTTCTGTTAATGAGCGAGCATGCAGCGACTTAGAAAAAGAAATGTCTTTGCTGAGTGACGAGCTGGCATCAATCGAGTCTAAGATTGATTCAATTCCGGCAGAAATCATTGATATCAAAAAAGTGCGCTCTCTGATAGATAATTGTATAACTGAACGCAAGCAAAGCATTGCATTGGCAAATGATAAAGAAAAGGAAAAGGTAAGATATGAAGAAGTACTCAACAAGATTAAAAATTTTATCGATGGATTTGACATACAGGACGTGCGTGAAAAAAAACAAGATATCGAAAAATATGAGAAGCAGATTCAAGAGATTGAAGAAAAGCATAAAATCTTGTTACAAAAAAAGACCTTAAGCCAACAAAAGATAGATAATTTTAAAGATGTGCCGTGTGGCACAAATTATCAGGAGCGCTGCGGTTTTGTAAAGGGCGCTTATCGAGCGATAAATAATCTAAAAGCAGATGAGGTTATGATTAACCAATTAACTCTGGCAAAAAAGACCAATGAAAAGCTTCTGAGCGATATGGTACCAGACAAGGTAAACGAGTATATATCAAAATATGAGCAAGTTCTTGAAAAGCATACAGACCAAAAAAACCACATGAATGTTTTGCTTTTGGAAATTGAAAAAAATAAAGCAAAAATTATTAAATTAGATAACATCTTGGCAGACTTGCAGAAAAAAGAAGAAGAATATAGCGATAATCAAGAGGCCATAGAGAATCTTGAAAGCTTGCTGACAGAAAAAACTAGAATTGGTTCAGAGATCAAAAAAATAAAATGTGCACATGAAAACTGCAAGAAGGATTTATTGAATCTATATCGAGCAAATGGTAGTTTAGATGAGAAATACAACCAAGTTTTAAGCGAGGAAGAGGAGTTTAACAGGTTAGAGACAGAATCCACAGTTTCTGACTTGTTCATGCGCTGTATGCACCCAAACGGCATATCCTACGACATTATTAAAAAGCGCCTTCCGTTAATTAACGACGAAATATCTAAGATATTGACTAACATTGTTGATTTTGAAGTTTTCTTTGAAAACGAAGAGAAAAAACTTGACATATTAATTAAACATTCAAATTATGATGCTCGTCCGATTGAGATGGGTTCTGGCGCCGAGAAAACAATTGCAGCTGTTGCAATTCGTTTGGCTCTTTTAAATGTGTCGACACTTCCAAAAGGTGATATATTTGTTTTAGACGAGCCAGGAACTGCTCTGGATGCAGATAATATGGAAGGTTTTATTAGGATTCTGGATATGATCAAGCTTCAATTTAAAACTGTTTTGTTAATTTCTCATTTGGACTCCTTAAAGGATGTTGTTGATCAACAAGTGATAATTGATAAAGTTGATGGTTATGCAAGCGTAAACGAATAACACGAACGGACCTTTTCTGGGATGATTACTATTTATCACAGGAGGTGGGTGTTATGTCCAGAGTAAGAGCATGGCTAGATAGACATCTAGAAAGGTTTATTTCACGTAAGTTTTTAGCATGGGGTACGGCAACGTACTTGATTTTTATGAATCACCTAAGCAGTGACGATTGGGTGGCTGTAACGATGGCATATATTGGCTCTGAGGCCTTGTGTGATTTAGCAGTTAGATGGAAACACGGAAAACAATAATGACAGCTATTTTTTGGAAAAAATTATGGATATGGATTAAGCACTATTGGTATATACCAGTTATAGTGCTTTTAATCCTTATTTCTTTTTTGAGTGGTAAAGGTATTAAAAACAAATATTTTGACTTAATGCAAAAACAAAAAAAGAATTACAAAGAAGAGATTGACATAATTAATCAAGAAAATAAAGTAAAAGAAGAAAAGAAAAAAGAAGTTATATTAGAGAAAGAAAAGACAGTAGAGAAAATAGAAGAGAAGTTTGAAGCAGAATTAGAGGAGCTTAAGATTAGAAAAAAGGAAGAGGTCGCAAAGACTGCTGAAGAACACAAAGACCGACCGGACGATTTAGCAAAAAAAGTTGCAGAGGTCTTAAGCTCTGAATATATTAAGAATAAAAAATAGTAGTATGTTTAAAAAAATTATATCAGTATTAATATCTTTTGCAATGGTACTTTTGCCATTTCAAGCTTCTGCAGAAGAAGACACGACACTAAATGGTAGAATCACGTCTTTATCTACTGGCGATGAAGCTCCTTTTGCTGGTGTTCTGCTGGACTCAATTGCAGCATCAAAAATGATTGTTGACAAGAAATACCTTAGAATAGAGGTGGAGCTTGAATTAAGAAAAGAATTTCAAAAAGATTTAGCTGACAAGAGAATGGCCTATGATCTTTTAAAAATTGATTATGATTCCTTAAAAAGAATACACGAGGAAACGTTAGCAATCAAAGAAAAACAGATAAATGATCTAAATTTAATGCTAAAAGAAGAAATGAAGCCCAATCATACAGAGTGGTGGGTTTTAGGAGGAGTGACAGTTGGAATATTATTATCTGTGGCGGTTTTTTACGCCAGCGTGGAGATCTCTAAATAAATGGGTGTACGAAAGCCCAGATTTAAAAAGCTCCAAGTTGCCGAAGTAGACGGTGCGCCGACAGTTGCACCCGATAGAATATTGTTTCCTAACGGGAGCGTGACAGACAACAGTGATGGCACGGTTACTGTCAACCCGCAAGCTTCTCAGGTCAACATGACCGACCAAATAACAACAGACAACGTTATTGTAACAACTGACGGCACTAGCAACAAAGTCATACAGCAAGCCAATGCCACTATTAATACTGGTGGGCAAGCTTTAAGTGTCAATGCAGACAACAAGAATTTGTCTGTTGGAGCCGGCGCCGATTTTTACCTTTATCATGATGGCGCAGACAGTTATTTAAGAAATGACACTGGTCACATCTATCTAAAAAACACAGCCGATGACAAAGATATTATATTTCAGGTAGATGATGGTTCATCAATTGAAGAAGTCTTGAGGATTGACGGCTCTGGTAAACATATTTATGCTACAAAGTATATAGGTGTTGGAATAGACCCAACTCACGCCATAACCTTACCTAATAATGATGACGCCTCTGGCACCGTAAAAGCAAACTCATTTTTATCTTATTCTTCTGCTCGATATAAAAGTGAGATAAAAACACTAGAAGATCCAATGTCGGTGTTAGAAAAGATAAACGGCGTGTCTTTTAAGTGGAAGAATACAGGTCGTCTAGACTACGGATTTATAGCAGAGGAAGTGGGTCGTGTTTTGCCTAATATTGTTTGCTGGGAAGACAACAAAAAAGACGCTCAGGGCATGGATTATTTAAAAATAATATCTTTTTTAGTTGAGGCTGTAAAAAAACAACAAAAGCAGATTGATGAATTAAATCAAAAAGTTGACAAAACTTAGCTGTGCGCACGCACAAAATTCATTAAAAATCAACACCAGCTAAGCGTCTTTTGACCACTTGTTTTCCTATTTATGGTGGGGGAAGCACGGGACACGTGCGTCTTCTTATCCATAATTACACATAGGGGGAAACATTTTATGGCAGTTAAAATTACAGGTAATACCCTGGGGCACGATCAGGACTCTGGTCTAATCACGGTAGCACACGGAGCAGTTACAGTTGCTCCAACGGCTTCATTGACGACTGGTGACTTACATGTCTCTGGTAACTTATTTATTACTAAAGCGATCAATAGCACGGTTAGAAACGAGACCACGTTAACGATCAATGACAAATTAATTATTGTTGGCTCAGGTACAACAACAGATTCAGATCTTTCAGGCGGCGGACTTCAGATTGGCTCGAATGATTCAAATGGCGATGTTTGCGCATCGTTCTTGTATGATGATACTCTTAACACCAACAACGGCGGCTTTGACTTTAATCTTGACGGTGTCACCGAGGCGTCCCTTTCAGGGCTTGGCTTGGTTGTCGCCGGCACTGTAAATGGTGACGACGACGACGCTCGTACTATTTTTGCTTCAATGAGCACTGCAGGACAAGGACTTACGCTCGGCGGTGGTGCAAAGGTTGTTGCAGGTGGTGATCTTCAGTTGGCTGCAAGTGGTCTCATCAACGACTCCAACGGCGATGCGCGCTTTACAGCAACCAACGCCGGCGATACAGTTCTTGGTGCAGCTGATGGCACTGCAGGACTTACTCTTGCTGCCGACAATTCAGATGTCACTATTGCCGGCGACTTGGTTGTTAGTGGCGGGAAAGTCACACTTACGAATGGGTCTACGGTGGACTCTGAATCGGCCGGCATCCTGCTCTTAACGGAAGATGTTGTTAAGACCAGTGCAGCATTACGGGTCGGCAACAACATTATTCAGGCCTCTGATGGTGGCACTGCAATCACATTGGATACCGATGACAACGTAACTATCGGAAACGATCTTAAGCTTGGTGATGATAATAAGATCATCTTTGGCGCCAACAGCGATGCTTCCTTTGAGTATGACGAAGACGGCAATGATGTTCTTCTTTATGCTGGTGCAAGCATGAGATTTGGCGACGACATCAAGCTTGAATTTGGTGCTGCAGGCGATGCATCCATCGAATATGATGAGGATGGAACTGATCAGCTTCGTATCACTGCTCCAGCAGCAGGTGTTGTAATTGGTGGCACCACTCCAACGCTTGTTATCGGTGACGGTGACCAAGAGGACATGGGCATTGAGTTCAATGGTAACGCAGTCGATTACTTCATTAAGCATGATGATTCTGTTGATGCGTTGGTCTTTGGTACAGCTCTGGGTGGCGGTGCACTTACACCTGGCGCCGCAGGCGATGCTTTCTTGATTACTTCCGGTGCACTTTCGAATGCAATGACAACGTTTACCAGCTTTACCAAGCACAATGATAGCAAGTTTTCGTACTACGGATCTGATTCTGACTATCTCTGGGGATACAACCACTCTGCTGGATGTCAAGTTCTTCGAGCAGAAGTTGCAAACCAAGACTTTAAGTTGGTTTATTCAGCAGATGTTGGCGCTGACCAAGGCGACTCGTGGATGACTCAAATTGCTGCAGACGACAAGGGTAAACTTTCATGGGGTAACGATATAGCCTCAAAGAACACTTTTGTAACTCACTTTGGTGTTGAGCCAGCGGCCACAGTTGCTAATTCTTACTTCAATATAAGTGGTAACCTTAGAGTTGGTGTTGGTGCTAATATTGGCACACACACTGGCCACAACACCAATTATCTTAAGTTGAATGTTGATGCTAACGACGCTGCTTCTGTTGTTGTGCCTCTCACGCTTGATTCTGCTCACCTTACTCAGGGTGCGTTAGTTGTTTCCGGTGGTATGGCTGTTCAAAAGAAGCTTCGTGCTGGTAGTGATCTTCATGTTAGCGGCGACGCTTTTGTTGGTGACGATTTGTCATTGTCGTCTAACTCGGCAGTTTTCAATATGGGTAGCGCTCAGCAGTTCACGTTAACTCACGCTAATTCGAACAATACAGCATTGGTTTCAAGTGGTCATAGACTGGCTTTCGGTCATGCGGATGAGCACATCACCGGTGACGGAACTGACCTTTCAATTGTCTCTAGCGCTGATATCTTGTTTAAACAGGGAAGTAACACGATTGCCACCATGGACGACCAAGGCTTAACTATGGTTGACGATGCAACCAGGGGACAGATAATTGCTAATGGCTTTACAACTCGTTCTGACCGAGAGATCAAGAAGAACATTAAAGCAATAGATAACCGCACTGCTCTAAGCAAGGTTATGAGCATTGATTCTGTTGAGTACATCATGAAGAAGGGTGACGGCAGAAAAGAGCTAGGCTTTATTGCTCAGGATGTTGCCAAGGTAGCCCCAGAGATTTGTGCTCTGGATGCGCAAGGCAACGGAAGAGGAATTGACTACTCTAAGATGTCGACTCTTCTTGTTGGCGCTGTTAAACAGCAGCAGGCTCAGATCGAGCAACTCAAAGAACTCGTTGCTAAATTAACTAAGTAAATTTGTTAAATTTATTTAACAAAATATATACTTAGAGTATAAAATAAGGCCCTGTGGATGATGTCTGCAGGGCCTTTCACTATTTATATATATGGAAAAAGATTTAAATTATATTGCAAAGCTTGAGCGAGCTATTAAGCAAAAATACGGCACCGAAGCAATTCAAAATCCTGCTAGTCAGTGGGACGAGCAAAAAGAAAAAGAATATATTGAACAACTAAAAGAATATTCAAAAAACAGAAGACAACTTGAAGATAAAAAAATCAAAGTAGAACAAGAAGGTTTTTTAGTTAATAAAAAACTACTTAATAAAGACAACAATTTAAATTGTTCTATTTGTAAAAAAAGAACCAAAACAGTTAAAGATGATATTTATATGAATAAGTTTGACTGTTGCGAAAGATGTTACATAGAGAATATAGAATACAAAGGCGAATTCAAGCCAGAATAATGGAGACCAAAAAATGTCACAAGAAACATACGATGTTATAAGAGGAATTGCTCAAGCCGCCGCTGATGGCTATGATGGCGCACTAGATGAGAACGGTGAACCAATTAAAATTGGTCTCAAGAGAGAAGAGGGTAACCCAATTTTAGATTCTCGCACAATGGATGGATTTAAAGTTAATATTGCTGGTAGCAATTTAATTCTGACTTACCAAACAGAGCTAAGTCTTCGTGATGTTTATGGCGCTAAACTAGAAAACGAACTAGAGCAGACAATGGCTGATATTATTAAGTTTTTAAAGAAGAGATATAGAAAAATTACAAAAAAATCTCTCGGCCTTACTCCTGTAGGAGAGTGCGATGCTATGGTGCAAAAAATTAACAACCGAATGATTAAGTGCAATGCTAAAAAAATGTACAAAATTTCAAATTTAAACGACGTCGAAAATCTTTCAGATTCTAAGCGCGGCGATATTGAAAAGTCATTTAAAAGCTTTTTAGAATTAGGTGGTTTGGGCAATAAGGCAAAGAACGACAAGAGAAAAGGATAGTCTCAATGGGCTATCAGATAACAAAGAACGAGATTCTTAAAGAAATAATAAAATGTGGTAACGATCCGTGTTACTATATTAATAACTACGTAAGGATTTCTCACCCTCTAAAGGGACTGATACCATTTAAAACTTATGACTTTCAAACTGACCTCTTAAAAGACTTTAATGATCACCGTTTTAACGTTATTTTGAAAGCACGCCAGCTTGGTATCTCAACGATAACCGCTGCATATATTAGCTGGCTTATGTTGTTCAACAGAGACAAGAACGTTCTTGTAATAGCAACAAAATTTACGACAGCTGCAAATTTAGTTAAAAAAGTAAAAGCAATACACAGACACCTCCCAGAATGGATGATGATAGCAAACATTAGCATTGATAACAGAACATCTTTTGAGTTATCAAATGGCTCTCAAATTAAGGCCTCTTCAACTAGCGCTGATGCTGGTCGTTCTGAGGCACTTTCGCTTTTGGTCATTGACGAGGCTGCTCATGTCGAAGGCCTTGATGAGCTGTGGACAGGCCTATATCCTACTTTGTCTACAGGAGGACGCTGCATCGCGCTTTCTACGCCTAATGGCGTTGGTAATTGGTTCCATCAGACCTACATTGATGCAGACGAGGGCAAAAGCAACTTTAAACCAACAATACTCCCATGGGACGTTCATCCGGAAAGAGATAAGCAATGGTTTGAAAAAGAAACAAAGAATATGTCCAGAAGACAGATTGCTCAAGAGTTAGAGTGCAACTTTAATATGTCAGGCGAGACAGTGTTTCATCCAGAAGACATGGAGAGGATTAAACTTAAAATTACAGAACCAAAGTATAAGACTGGATTTGATAGAAATTTTTGGATTTGGGAAGAATATTCTCCACAGTTTACTTATCTTTTGGCTGCAGACGTCGCAAGAGGTGATGGAAGCGACAGCTCTGCTTTTCATATTTTTAAAATAGAAACAATGGAGATAATTGCAGAATACAAAGGCAAGCCAACACCCGACATTTTTGCTAATTTTTTAAATGAGGTTGGTAAAGAGTATGGAAATTGCATGATTGCAGTTGAGAATAACTCTGTGGGTTGGGCAGTCTTGGACAAATTGAATGAACTGAATTATCCAAATATATATTATTCTTACAAGTCCTCTCATGAGTATGTCGACCCAGTTACAGCTGAACACAAGAATAATACAGTTATGGGTTTTTCAAATACTTCTAAGACAAGACCATTGGTTGTCGCTAAAATGGAAGAGTTTGTTAGAAATAAACTAATTACAGTATATTCTAGAAGGACTTACAATGAAATGGAGACTTTTGTCTGGCACAATGGTCGACCTCAAGCAATGAAAAAATATAACGATGATCTAATTATGGCTTGTGCAATTGGTTGCTGGGTTAAAGACGTTGCTTTTGAAATCAATAAAAGAGATATTGCTTACAAAAAAGCTTTTCTCAATACAATGAGTAAATCAGGCACAGGGTTCAATACCAGCATTAGCGGCATGCCAGGATATAAAGAAGTTTTAGAGCGTAGAAAATTAGAAAAACATAAATCAATGGTTGACGACTTTTTGTGGTTATACAAGGGTTAATAAATGGCGAAATCAAGCAAAAGCGATAGAAATAGAGATAGTGCACTTTTTAGACAGCTTACAAGGCTGCTGTCTGGCCCTGTTGTAGGTTTTAGGCGCCAGCACTACAGAAAGCTTAGAAAAAGAAAACTAGATAATTATAAAGCAATAATAAGATCTAGCAGCGGCCAGGAATTTAAGCAAAGCAGATACAGCGCTTATGATTCAATTCTAGGCGCAGACTTTTATGCGCAACAGAATAGAGCTGAGAGATATGTTGACTTTGACCAGATGGAATTCACGCCAGAAATTGCTTCAAGTTTGGATATTTACGCTGATGAGATGACCACTTCAAGTGAATTGTCTCCTTTGTTAACAATAAATTGTACAAATCAAGAAATAAAATCAGTTTTAGAGATTTTATACCACAATATTTTGAACATCAAGTTCAACTTATTTGGCTGGGCTAGGACTATGTGTAAATATGGAGACTTTTTTCTTTATTTAGATATCGATGAAGAGGTCGGTGTAAAAAATGCCATGGGCTTACCTCTAACTGAGCTAGAGAGGTTAGAGGGAGAAGACAAGTCCAATCCAAATTATGTTCAATACCAGTGGAATACAGCTGGGTTGACCCTTGAAAACTGGCAAATTGCACATTTTAGAATTTTAGGCAACGATAAGCATGCGCCATATGGAACTTCTGTGCTAGATTCAGCCAGAAGAATCTGGCGCCAATTAACGCTGCTAGAGGACGC
>CETN01077285.1_pt1 | contig 14390 bp, 17 predicted proteins | sample 531301 | NCBI WGS metagenome assembly CETN01 (sample SAMEA2622656, study PRJEB7988) | marine metagenome | isolation source: saline water (ENVO:00002010), including
ATAGTAAGTATTTAAAAATATATTATGAAGAAAGAAAAAAATTAAAAGGGTATGAATTTCAATATAAAGAAATGCATAGAAAAAAATATGAGTATTACAATGGAAGACTTTCTGAACAAGAATTAGAAGAACTTGAGTGGGAACCTTTTGTCAAAAGATTAATGAAAAATGAAATAGATACATATATTCAGAGCGATAAAGATATTCTACAATTGAATGCCAGAATAGCAAATCAATTAGAAAAAAATAGTTGTGTAGAAGACATTATAAAAAACATTAATCAAAGAAACTTCCAAATAAAAAATGCAATCGAATGGAAAAAATTTACTCAAGGATTATAACAATATTCTTATATCAAAAGTAAATGACGTTTATGCTCACATACATTGTGAATCCTCAATGGCACGAGAATTAAATGAGTATTTCACTTTTTATGTCCCCGGATATAAATTTATGCCGCAGTTTAGAAATAAAATGTGGGACGGAAAAATTAGATTATTTGATTTAAGAACTAGTCAAATATATTATGGATTAATATCACATCTTGAGCAATTTTCAAAGGAAAGAAAATATAATATTATTTACAATGATAATATTGAAGCGAATGATGAATTTTCTTTAACTGAAGCAGAAGATTTTATTTTAGATGCGAAACTACCGATTAAACCTAGAGACTATCAAGTAAATGCATTCACTTACGCAATAAGAAATAGAAGAGCGTTACTAGTTTCTCCTACAGCATCAGGCAAATCTCTTATCATATATTTGATAGCAAGATATTATTCATCTAAAACATTGGTCATTGTTCCTACAATTTCATTAGTTGCTCAATTGTATAAAGATTTTGAAGATTATGGATTTGACAGTAACAAACATGTTCATCAAATTATGGCTGGAGCAGAAAAACAAACTAATCATATGATTACTATTTCTACATGGCAATCAATTTATAAGTTGCCTAAAAAATGGTTTTCTCAATTTGATTTGGTAATAGGTGATGAAGCACATTTATTTAAAGCAAAATCTTTAATTAGTATTTTAACAAAACTAGAGACTTGCAAATATAGATTTGGATTAACAGGAACGCTAGACGGAACTCAAACACATAGATTAGTATTAGAAGGTCTATTTGGTAAAGTTAAAAAAATTACGACAACAAAAGAACTTATAGATACAGGAAAATTAGCAAAATTTAAAATAAAATGTTTGATTTTATCTTATGAGGATTCCATAAGAAACTCATGTAAAAATTATAAGTATCAAGATGAAATTGGCTTTTTAATTTCTTGTTATGAAAGAAATATTTTTATTAGAAATTTAGCAAATAGTTTAGAAGGAAATACATTAATATTGTATCAATTGGTAGAAAAACACGGCAGAATATTATATAATATGATAAAAGAAAAAACAAATCAAAGAGAGGTATTTTTTGTGCATGGTGGAGTAAATGTTGAGGAAAGAGAAAGTGTAAGAAAAATTACTGAACAACAAAAAAATGCAATTATAGTTGCTTCATATGGCACGTTTTCAACAGGAATAAATATAAGAAACTTGCATAATATTATTTTTGCTTCTCCGAGTAAAAGTAAAATTAGAACATTGCAATCAATAGGAAGAGGGCTTAGAATAGGAGATAATAAAGAGGTCGCTACTTTATATGATATATCTGATGATCTTACATATAAAAGCAGGAAAAATTTTACTATACAACACTTTTCAGAGAGAATGAAATTTTACAATGAAGAAAAGTTTGATTATAAAATTTACACAATCAAACTAAGGAAAAAAAATGGAAGATAGCATACAACTTATAAAACTGACAACAAACGAAACTATTGTATGTCAAATAATAGAGGAAAATGAATTTACAATTGTTGTTCGTATACCTTATAAAGTAACAGCTATAGGAATTGAAACTAACAAACCTAAGATGGCGTTAATTAAATGGGATCATTTGATAGAAACAGCAGAAGATATTGTATTAAATAAAAATACAATAGTTGCTACTTGTATGCCTATAGAAGAATTATATAACGTATACGAAGAACTTTTAGTAAAACATGATATGCCGCCTGAGGCTGAAGCTAAACTAACAGATGACTTAGAGACTATCGAAAGATTACTGCTAGAACAGATTAATTCTAAAGATACTACAACACACTAAGGACACAACTATTATATGAAGATTTTAAACTGACTGTCAAGACAAAAAGGAAATATTATGGCGAACCAGCACTATGTAGATAATAAAAAATTTTTAGAAGAAATGAAAATATTTAGGAATAGCGTTATAGAAGCTAGAGAAAAAAACTTGACTAGACCTATCGTTCCTAATTATATAGGTGAATGCATTTTTAAGATAGCTACTCACTTAGTTAGAAAACCTAACTTTAATAATTATACTTTCAAAGAAGATATGATTTCTGATGGTGTTGAAAACTGTTTGCTTTACATTGATAATTTTAATCCAGCAAAGTCAGAAAACCCGTTTGCATATTTTACTCAAATAATATATTATGCATTTTTAAGAAGAATACAAAAAGAAAAAAAACATTTATATGTAAAATACAAGGCTATGGAAAATGAAGTTATTGTTTCTTTGATTGAGAACAACGGAGAAGATATGGTTGTTAATCAATTAAGTGGAGTTCTTCACGATAGTTACAGTCAGGATTTTATTAACGATTTTATTAACACTTTTGAAAAAAGTAAAAGAAAAAAAACTAAGAAGAAAGAAAATGTTCAATGAGAGTTTGTTTATTAGGTGATACTCATTTTGGAGTAAGAAATGATTCTAAAGTTTTTCATTCTTATTTTGAAAAATTTTATGCAGAAACATTTTTTCCGTTTCTAAAAGAAAATAAAATTAATACTGTAATTCAGTTAGGTGATTTATTTGATAGACGAAAATATATAAATTATTTATCTTTATCGGAGTGTTTAAGGTATTTTTTCAAACCATTAAAAGAAAATAATATTACCATGCATACTCTAATAGGTAATCATGATATTTTCTGGAAAGAAAAATTAGCTGTCAATTCTCCAGATTTATTATTAAAAGATTTTGATAACATTCACATACATCAATCTCCTACTAAGATAAAATTAGGCGAATTAAATATTGATATGATACCTTGGATTTGTAAAGAGAATGAAAAAGAAGTTTTAGATTTTGTAAAAAAAAGTAAAAATAGATTGTGTATAGGTCATTTTGAACTTGATGGATTTTTATTAAACCCAGGCACTTTAAATGTTGGTGGTAGAAGTGCTAAATTTTTGAAGAAGTATGAAAAAGTTTTTAGCGGACATTTTCATACTAAATCTAAAAAAGATAATATAGAATATCTAGGAACTCCGTATGAACTTTTTTGGAACGATTATAAAGATGCAAAAGGTTTTTATGTTTTTGATACAGAAACTTTAGATACTGAATTTGTAAAAAATGAAAATAGAATTTTTTACAAATTTAAATATAATGATTCAAAAGAAGATTTTGATTTAAATGAGTTTACAAAAACGATTAATAAATTAAAAGATTTTTACAAAGACACTTATATAAAGATTATAGTTATAAACAAATCTGATCCTAAAACATTTGATAAAATGATGGAAGAAATTTATAAATTAACTCCACATGATGTTTCTGTTGTAGAAGACCACACAGTAGATTTTTTAGGTGATGATAGCGACATCATCACTCAAGCTGAAGATACTGTAACTATTATGACAAAATATGTTGATGACTTGAAAATTAGCACAAATAAAGATAAAATAAAGAACTTAGTAAGAGAATTATATATTGAGGCATTGTCTACAAATACTATAAATGAATGATAATATTTAAAACTTTAAAATGGAAAAATTTTCTTTCGACTGGTAACTATTTTACAAAGATAAATTTAAATTCTAATGTAAATACTTTAGTTGTTGGTGAAAACGGTTCAGGTAAATCTACAATGTTAGATGCATTGTGTTTCGGACTTTTTGGTAAAGCATTTAGAAGAATTAATAAATCTCAATTAGTTAATAGCATCAATCTAAAAGACTGTGTTATAGAAATAGATTTTTTAATATCTGAAAGAAAGTTTAAAATAGTAAGGGGAATAAAACCTAATATCTTTGAAATATATTGTGATGGAAATTTAGTTTCACAAGATGCATCAGTTAGAGACTATCAAGAACATTTAGAAAAGTTTATATTAAAACTAAATTACAAATCTTTTACACAAGTTGTAATTTTAGGCTCGGCATCTTTTACTCCTTTTATGCAGTTGTCAGCAAGTGATAGAAGAAATATTATTGAAAATATTTTAGATATTCAAATTTTTTCAGTAATGCATGACATTCTAAAAAAGAAAATAAGTTCAAATAAAGAGTCCATTACTGAAAACAAACATGGTATTCAATTGGCGAATCAAGAATATGATTTGCATAAAAAATATCTTAAGGATTTTAAAGAAAACAATGAACAAAAAATAAAAGAGTTTAATAAAGAAATAACTAATAGTGCAAAAATAATAACAAGTTTATCTAAAAAAATAACCTTAGATAGTAAAAAGATTACAACGCTATCTACCAAGGTTACTAAAAAGATAGAAACAGAAAATAAAATTAAAAAGATTGAAAAACTTGAATCTAAGATAGAGTCAAAAATATCTTCATTTGAACATGATATACATTTTTTACACTCCAATGATGATTGCCCTACTTGTAAACAATCTATCTCAAAAGAGTTTAAAGAAAAAGAATTGAGTGATTTATCATCAAAGAAAACTGAATGTGAAAGTGGATTAGAAAAAATATCTAGTGAATTGACAAAGTATCAAACAACTCTAGGTGAAATACAAACTTTACAAAGTAATATTCATACTTTACAAATGCAGGTTGCAGTTGATACAAATACAGTTTCAGAGAAGAAAAAGTATATAAAAAAAATGCAAAAAGAAATAAAGGAAATACAATCTTTAAAAAATGATAAAGATAGCGAAGAAAATAAATTAAAAAATGTAAAAGAAAAAATATCTAATTTGAATAAATTTTTAGAAGATTTATTAGACGAAAAAACATACAATGAAGCTGTTGCATCTCTTTTAAAAGATGATGGTATAAAACGAAAAATTGTTAAACAATATCTACCTATCATCAATAAATTAGTAAACAAGTATCTTTCTACTTTAGATTTTTTTGTAAACTTTACTTTAGATGAAAGTTTTAAAGAAACAATTAAGTCTAGACATAGAGATGATTTTAGTTACGACTCTTTTAGTGAAGGTGAAAAACAAAGAATAGATATGGCTCTGATGCTTACTTGGAGAGCGATAGCTAAAATGAAAAATTCTGCAAGTACTAATCTTCTTATACTTGATGAGATATTTGATTCATCATTAGATGTAAACGGGACTGATGAATTAATGGAAATATTAAGTTCTTTAGAAGATGTTAATTTGTTTGTAATTAGTCATAAAGGCGATATACTGCAAGACAAATTTACTGAAGTTTTAAATTTTGAAAAAAGAGGAGACTTTTCTATAATTAAGAAAAGCTAAATACTAGTATGAAAAAGATATTATTATTATTACTTTTGTTTAGTTTTTCTACAAGTGCCGTTCCACCTCCTAGAGGAATTGATCCAGTAGAGGCTAAACGACAAGAAAGAAAAGCTAAGATAGAAAGAGAGAAAGCAAGACGAGATTCTATAAATTGCTATATAACAGAAAGAAAAAAAAGAAGTGATGGAGGGTTTAATTGCATATATAGATGCCCTCTAAAATTTAATTCTAAAACACGCAAAAGAGAGTACCGAGTCGAAAACAACAATGTAGGACCTGGATTTGGGTGTCCTTCAATAATGAATGTATTAAGGAGATAGCATGGCTTACAGCGATAAAGTTATAGATCATTATGAAAATCCTAGAAATGTAGGCTCAATGGATAAGAGCGATCCTAGTGTTGGAACTGGAATGGTTGGGGCTCCAGCATGTGGAGATGTAATGAAATTACAAATCAAAGTTAATGATGAAGGCATTATAGAAGATGCTAAGTTTAAAACTTATGGTTGTGGTAGTGCTATTGCAAGTAGCAGTTTAGTTACTGAATGGGTGAAAGGTAGAAGTATAGATGATGCAGGTGAGATAAAAAATACTGCTATAGCAAAAGAATTGTCTTTACCTCCGGTAAAAATTCATTGTAGTATATTAGCTGAAGATGCCATAAAATCTGCAATACAGAATTACAGAGATAAAACTATTAAAGTTAATCAGGAGGAATTATGAAAAGAGTATATTTTTTTAATGCATTAATCGCCTTACTTTTACTTTTTAGCATACCAGTTTTTGCTGACAATTCTATCGAAGACGATAATATGACAACAGTTGATAAAAAGTCATGGGGCGGAGCCTGCGGAGGTTAAATGTTCAGTAAATTACTTTCAAGAAAAAGTGAAGAAAAATCTGATGCAGATGCATTGCTAGATTTTGCTGATACAAATACGCCCAGTAAACCACCAGACCCATTTCATATTACAGAGATGGCGGCTAAAAAAATATGTTCGTTAGTAGAAGAAGAATCAAAAGCTATTGGTTTAAGAATATTTGTTCAAGGTGGGGGCTGTTCAGGATTTCAATATGGATTTGCTTTTGCAGAAGAATTAGAGGAAGATGATACTAAAGTTGAAAAATCAGGTGCAAGTGTGATGGTTGATGCAATGAGTTATCAATACATGTGGGGTGCTGAAATAGATTATAAAGATGATCCTTTACAAGGTTCATCATTTGTAATTCGCAATCCTCAAGCAACATCTACTTGCGGTTGCGGTTCTAGTTTTGCGTATTAAGGGAGAAAGAATGAACAAAATTTATTTAGGGTTAGTTATTTGTTTTGCGTTTTTAATAATTTTAATTTATTCCACACCGTCATATGGTGGAAATGCTAAATTAGGAGAAGCTAAATTTAAAATGAATTGTAAACAATGTCATGGTCCAGCTGGAATGGGTATGGCAAGTTATCCTAAAGTATCTGGAAATTCAGTAGAATATACGATTGATAAACTGAAGACTTATCGAAGCGGTCAAGAGGTAGGACCTAATTCAGCACTAATGATAATGATGGCTAAACCTTTGAGCGATAGGGATATAGAAAATTTAGCTGAATACCTTAAAGATGCAAAGAGAGACTAGCAAATGCAAATAAATGAATTTATACTAACTTTAGCGGTAGATTTTTGGCAGTGGACAGTTTTAATTGTTTTAATTATACTAGGGTTTTTAATCAATTTATTTGATAAAAAAATAGACAATAGAGTTAATTTCAAATATTCAGTATTTCCTCATATGAAACCTATACCTATTAAAACAAAAGGTAAAGGATTCTTTAAAATGATTCTTATGTGGATATTTGGTGTCAGACATTGGGAAGTAGTGAAAGATTTTACTTTTTCGTTAAAAGGTAAAAGATATGTAATACCAGCAGGTTTTAAATTTGACGGAGCGAGTATACCAAAATTTTTGCATACCTTTTTATCCCCTGTAGGAGTTCTTTTAATAGGAGGTTTAATTCATGATTATGCATACAAATATGAAACCTTGTTAAAAGCAAATAAAAAAGATACAATGGGAATCATAACTCAAAAAAAAGCTGATGAAATTTTTAGAGATATTAATATAGAAATAAACGGATTTTTTCTGATGAATTACCTAGCATATTATTCTTTGAGGTTAGCAGGTTTTGTAGCATGGAATAAGCATAGAAAAGTAAATGCTAAAATTGTTAAGTGATGAGAGGTTAAATTATGAAATTGAATTTGGTGAAAGAAACCGATCCAATATTATTTAAAGAATGTAATGATTTTGATTTTGAAAATCCTGAAACTGATCCAGTAGAGTTAGCTAAAAATTTAAATGAAACAATGATTCATCATAAAGGCTTAGGTCTTTCAGCTAATCAAGTAGGACTTTCATATAAAGTTTTTGTTGTAAGAGTTGAAGATGAAACTCCGTGTGCGTTTTTCAATCCAAGAATTGTAGACATATCTGAAAATAAAGTTTCAATGCAAGAAGGGTGTTTGAGTTTTCCTTTACTATTCTTAAAAGTAAAAAGGCCTGATGCAGTAAAAGTTCGCTATGAAGATGAGAATGGAAACACAATGACAAATACATTTACGGGAATTACTGCTAGAGTCGTCCTACATGAATACGATCATCTAAAAGGTCAAGTATTTACAAATGTTGCTCATAGATTTGAGAGTGAGAGAGGATTGCGTAAACGCATGATTTTAAGAAGAAAACTTAAAAAATAGTGTTGTTTTTACACAAATCTTCAAAAAACTGTTGCATTTTTCTGTAGTTTTGTTACCATTATTATATGACAACAACAAACGAGAAAAAAAATATTATGAATTTAGAACAGAAAAATTTGCTCTACAAATTATATTCTGAAGAAAACGTCAACATTGTCCGTAAAAAAGTTGAGACCGCTTCTTTCAATATAAAGACAAGAACAATTACCATGCCTGTTTTTGAAGATATGACTAACAGCATGGAAGATACTTTAGGTGGTCATGAGAGTGCCCACGCAAAATACACACCAACCGATTGGTCATTCGACCCTGCTCATGAAAATAGTTCAGACCATGTTTACGTTGACCCAAAACTAAAAAGTTTTGTCAATGTTGTTGAAGATGCGAGAATCGAAAGGTTGATGAAAGAAGATTATCCTGGCCTTGCGAAAGTTATGATAAAGGGTTACAAAGATTTTATGGACAGAGACTTCTTTAAAATCAAAGGGCAAGATCCTCAGAAGTTTCTTTTGATTGATAAAATTAATCTTAGATTCAAACTTGGTCTTACTAATTTCAATGTCGATTTTACTGAAGAGGAACAATCTTTTGTTGATCGTGTTGCAAAATGTACCGAAGATGAGGTGATTTCTTTATCTGAAGAAATTTATAATTATTGCCAAAAAGAGCAAGAAGAAAAAGAAAATCAAGAACAATTAGAAAATTCTCAAGAGTTAGAATTTGACCTTGAAGATATTGATGATGATGAAAATGATTTAGATTTTTCTGATGAGCAAGATAACGGTGAAACTGATGAAGAAGATAACGGTGAAACTGATGAAGAAGGTGATGAAGAAGGCGATTCAGAAAATGATTCATCTAATGCTGGCGAAAATCAAAATGATGAAGACACTAATAGTTCTGCTGAAGATGATTCTTCTGAAGAGAATAGTGATTCTACCGAACAGAGTGTAAAGACTGCAACTGGTTGGTCTTCTGGTGCTGTTCAGGCAATGACCGATACTAATTTCGCCGAGTCCTTAGCTGAGTCTACTAGTGATAAAGAAATTAGACAGTCAACTCTACCAGAGTTTGATCTCAGCCCTGCAATCATTGATTGGAAAAAAGTTAAGGTACTTAAAGATGACTACATCAGAGCAAAAAAGACAATTTGGGCTAACGATAAAACTCTTGTGAAATTTGAAAAAGAAAACAAGAGTGCGATTAACTACTTGGTAAAAGAGTTTGAGATGAGAAAACAAGCCGCTTCTCATAGAAGAACACAATTATCTGATACAGGTTCTATCGACCCTAACAAGTTACATAGCTACAAATTCAATGATAATATCTTTCGTAAAATTGGTATTACACCAGACGGTAAGAATCATGGCGTTACTATGTTTGTTGATTTTTCTGGGTCTATGAACGATATACTAAAAGAAACAATTGAGCAAGTAATTACCGTTACTCACTTTTTAAGAAGAGTTGGTATTCCATTTGAGGTTTATTCTTTTACTTCTCACGCCAGCATAGATAGAACTTCAGAAGAGTTTAACGAAGTAGTAAAGAAAAGTAAGTTTGAGCAAAAAGAAAATGAATTATACTTTGATGTACATCAACTTAGCGATTTGGCTTTACTAAACTTGCTGTCCAGTAGAATGACGAATTCACAATATAGGCAAAGGTGTGATGATTTATTAGACTTAGGTGGAATGTCAAAACAATGGTACAAGTTAGTTAGAAGAGGTAAAGTTGATGGCAATACTATTCCAAGAAAATGGAAAGAGAGTGTATATTATCACTCTGATGAAATGATGAGACTAGGAGGTACTCCATTAAACTATACACTCATTGGTATTGTAAAATTAATTAATGATTTCAAATTAGCCAACAAAATTGAAAAGCATACGACATTGTTTGTTACCGATGGTTGGGACCAACCTCAAGAATACAATACAGAGTTAAAGAGTCCTGGCAAAGATGACGATTGGGATCCGTACTTTGTTAGAGGTGATTATGTTGGGTACTCAAATAGAAGAGAGACTAGTTTTCTTAAAGACAAAGTATCTCACAAAGTTTATAAATGTTCCGAGTTAGGTCTTATACCTACTTTAGTAGAGAGGTTAAAAGACAGAACAAATACTAGTGCCTTTAGTTTCTTTATCTCTTCTAATAAAACATATGAGATACAAAACAATTTTACAAGACACGGTTTAGATCCTTTTAAACCTGATGCCATTAAAAAGTTTAAAGCAGAAAAATCTGTTTCAACTAGTGGCTACGGTTATGACGAGTTAGTTATTTTACCTAGTAATGCACTTAATATTGAAAATGATTCTTTAGATGACTTAATAGATGATGATGCATCAGTTAGAAAAATAACTACAGCATTTAAGAAAATGAATAAAAACAGACTGTTAAATAGAATGTTTTTGTCGAAATTGATAGAAAATGTAGCCTAATCGCTACATTTTCCATTGACATTTTCTGTAGTTTTGTTACCATAAAAGAGTAGTTTTTTAATTTGATGATTTAATTTTTGAGGAGAAATTTTGTTATGAATGTAAATCTTGATTTAGTAAACCAACTAGTTGCGAAATACGGTTCGGTCGTTACAAGAAAACAGATTAAAGAAATGTTTCGTGCTAACGGTTCTTTATCTATCCCAAGGTCAGATTATCAGAAATTGATTTCTGATGATTTCAGAATAGCTAGGGGTAAGTATTCTTATGAGAATGTCTTAAATCCTTCGGCAGTTGCCACTCAATCAAATGATACTGAATTGAATGCAATGGCTCAAGTTGTAGAAATGAAGCCTGTTGCTAAATCAGTTATTGATTCTGTATCTCATGTTGAGAGAAACATAATTCCAGACGTTGATCCTCTTTATGTTCCTTTTGGGTTTTCAGATAGCATGGTTAAAATAATTGCTACTAAAAAGTTTTTCCCAGTTTTTGTTTCGGGTCTATCTGGTAATGGTAAGACATTCATGGTAGAACAAGCCTGTGCTAAGGTCAAACGTGAATGTATTAGGGTTAACATTTCAAACGAGACTGATGAAGACGATTTGCTCGGCGGATTCAGATTAATTAATGGTGAAACAAAATGGTTTGATGGTCCAGTTGTTCAGGCCATGAAATCAGGTGCGATTCTTATTCTTGATGAGATTGATAGAGGTTCTAATGCTCTACTCTGTATTCAAGGTGTCATGGAAGGTAAGGGTGTGATTATCAAAAAGACTGGTGAGTATGTTGAGCCTACATTAGGGTTTAATGTTATTGCTACTGCAAATACCAAAGGTAAAGGTGATGAGAGCGGTAAGTACATGGCGGCCACAATTCTTGATGATGCTTTTCTTGAGAGATTTCCAGTTACAGTTGAGCAAGACTATCCTTCTGAGAAACTTGAGAAAAAGATTCTTATCAGAAAAATGTGTTCACTAGGCATTGATGATGAGAGTTGGGTAGACAATCTAGTCAAGTGGGCAAATGTGATTCGTAAGACTTATCAAGAAGGTGGTGTTGATGAGATAATCTCTACTAGAAGGCTTGTTCAGATTCTTGATGCCAATACTATGTTTGATAAAATTGAGTCTATCAAATACTGTATCAACAGATTTGATACAGAGACTAAAACATCATTCTTTGACTTATACACTAAGATAGATTCTGGTGTTGACGTTGATGAGACTTCTGTTGAAGAGTCTGTTACGACTGAAACTGAGTAGTAAACTTTTTAAAAAAGACCTCACTAGTTGGGGTCTTTTCTTATATATAGAAAGTGTGTCATATTTAAAATGGAGTTATAATGCAAATTGAAATGAATATTGAGTTGTTAAGAAATAAAAAATTGTTCTTAGCGACTCCAATGTATGGCGGAATGTGTTCAGGTGTTTACGCCAAATCTTTAAGTGATTTTATGGTGCTTTGTACAAAGTATCAAATTGAGTGTAAGTTGTTTTTTATATTTAATGAATCACTTATTACTAGAGCCAGAAATTACTTAGCTGATGAATTTATACGAAGCGGATATGACCATTTAATTTTTATTGATAGTGATATACATTTTGAGGCTCAGGACGTAATTCTCTTATCTCATTTTGCTACGACAAAACCTGAAATGGAAATTGTTTGTGGACCTTATCCTAAAAAGGCAATCTCGTGGGAAAAAATAAAACTAGCAGTTGATAAAGGTTACGCCGATAAAGATCCTAATACTTTAGAGAACTTTGTAGGTGATTATGTATTTAATCCTGCTGACGGAGTTACGTCATTTAGAATTGATGAGCCTGTCGAAGTTAAGGAAGGTGGCACTGGATTTATGTTAGTAACTAGGTCAGCTTTTGATAAGTTCGCTAAAAAATATCCCCAACAATCTTATAAGCCTGATCATGTTAGAACAAAGGCGTTTGATGGTAGTAGAGAAATAATGGCATACTTTGATTGTGTTATTGACCCTAAGACTAAAAGATATTTATCTGAAGATTACATGTTTTGTCAATGGGCCAGAGATGCAGGAGTTAAAGTGTTCATGTTGCCATGGTTAAATTTAAAACATGCTGGTACTTTTATATTTGGTGGTTCATTGCAGGCTTTAGCTACTATTGGTGCATCACCAACAGCAGATTCAAGTGTGCCTAAAAAATGATAGAATACAAATATGATGAAAACAATGCTTTGAGTGAAATAAAAGAATACGTTGATAAAACTTATGGACAACATTATTCAAAAAATAATTTTCAGGCGACAGAATTTATAATTGATGGTGGACATGGTGAGGGTTTTTGTATAGGCAACATCATGAAGTATGCTCAAAGATATGGAAAAAAGAATGGTAGAGATAAAAATGACTTACTAAAAGTTATTCATTATGCGATAATAATGTTACACGTTCATAACTTAGCGAAAGGAAATGATAATGAAATTAAGTGAAAACACAATTTCCATTTTAAAAAATTGTGCCATGATAAATGAAGGCATACAAATAAAGCCAGGGTCTACTATTAGAACTATATCTAAAATGAAGAATGTCTTAGCTAAGGCTACGATTGATGAGACTTTTGATAATGAGATAGTCTTGTATGACTTGAATAGGTTTCTTGGGCTTGTGGGTATGCTAAAAGACCCTGAGATAGAAGTTAATTCAGGTGAAAAGGTTTTAAATATAAAGTCTACTTCTACTAATAGTAAAATAAGACTTTCTGATGTAAGTATGATTATTGCTCCTCCTGAGAAAGATATTGATTTAGTTTCTCCTGAAGTTGAGTTTGAATTAAAACAGAATGACTTAAATCAGGTTGTTAGGTCGTCCTCTGTACTAGGGCTTCCAAACATAGCTGTAATTGGTGATAGAAAAAATATTTACTTGGCTACCTTAGACCAAAAAGATTCCAATAGTGATGAGTTTAAAATAAAGGTAGGAACAACTTCTTCCGAGTTTGTTTTTTATTTTGTAACGGAAAATTTGAAATTGATATCAGGTGATTATAATGTTTCGATTACAACAAAAGGCTTTTCACATTTTAAAAATGTAAATGGTAAGATTGAATATTGGCTTGCCAATGAGGCAGGTTCCGAGTTTAGTGAATAATATATTATGGAGTTTTTATGTTGCAAGATATTTTATGGGTCGAAAAATATCGACCTAAAAAAATTGATGATGTAATTTTACCTAAAGATTTAAAAGAAACTTTTATTAAGTTTGTAGAGCAAAAAGAAATACCAAACTTAATTTTATCTGGCGGTTCTGGTGTTGGTAAAACCACTATAGCTAGAGCCATGCTAGAAGAATTGAATGCAAACTATATTGTTATCAATGGTTCTTTACATGGGAATATTGATACTTTGCGTAATGATATTCAAAACTTTGCATCTACTATGTCTTTTACAGGCGATAGAAAGTATGTAATTTTAGATGAAGGCGATTACTTAAATGCCCAAAGCACTCAACCTGCTTTGAGAAATTTTATGGAAGAGTTTTCATCTAATTGTGGTTTTATTATTACTTGTAATTTTTTAAATAGAATTATAAAACCTCTTCATAGTAGATGTTCAGTTATAAACTTTACAATTCAATCTAAACAAAAGGCAAAACTTGCTTTAAATTTTTTAAATAGATT
>CETN01042342.1_pt1 | contig 14379 bp, 3 predicted proteins | sample 531301 | NCBI WGS metagenome assembly CETN01 (sample SAMEA2622656, study PRJEB7988) | marine metagenome | isolation source: saline water (ENVO:00002010), including
AACATTAAAGCTATCAAAGTAACTGGCCTTATGTACTTTGCAAGTTTGACATCGCTGCCCATATCTGCCTTCCACCTCTCACTTACATTGTTTTGAAACTGAACCTCTGCATCAAGCATAGCCTTTGCTTCGGCAGGGTCTACATCGGGCTCCTTGTCCAGCATGTTTTTAACCAAGCCAAGGGCTCCTTTATCTGGCAGAAGTTCTCCCACCATATCTAAAACCTTAGGAGCCTTACCCCTCAGCCAACCACCAAGCTTTGTGTCTTTTATTTTAGTCCCTGAATTTTTCATATTGCTTGTTGAATTTCATCTGCACTTGTCTTTCTTTCTCCTGAAGAACCTGTATTCTCTTCATTCTTTCAGTGTAATCCTTTATGTCCCTAGCTTTTCTCTTCTGATCTCTCAGCACCTTCAGTTGTTTTGTGTAAATATTAAGAAACTTGTTTAGCGCTAAGATCCCCTTGTAACGATCTGAACCCCTATCCTTGGAATCCTTCATTTCAAGAGCTAACTGTTTTACTGTCTCTTCATTCTTTCTAAACAGATCTGTGTCATAGTATCTTGCCTGCTCTCCGTACATTACGCGAAGCATTGGGATATCATTGGCTTGAAGCTTAAACTCTGGGTCTTCAATCTTAGCCCCAAGGTTTCTTATGGTTTTACCAGTCCTTCCCACGAAGTTACCAGCACCTCCAATGTAGTATTCAAGGAGATACCAGAATTTATCTGGGTTTACGTCTACCGCGCCTGGGACTCTTGCAGACCCTCCAGTGGCTTCGTTCATCCACTCGAAGAAAGATCTGGCTAACTCAGGTGATCTGAATGACATGGTTGACTCAGGCTTTCTAACTCCAAACGGCAGTTGCTCTGAGTAAACTGGACCACCAAAGTATGTCTCGTTCGTCATGATATCTACCATTGGCTTAAGAACGGTTGGCACCGTAGACTTACCCACCTGTGTGTAGAGGTCTTTCGCCTGGCCAAAGCTGACTGGAGAGAATGAGTTCATAAGAGAGCTTGACAGGAAGTGGACAGCCTGCATAGGATCTTTTCCTCCTGAGGCAACATCAACCATAGTTGAGCCAACTGAAGCAAAGAAGTTGAATCCATACGGCAAAGGAATCTTAAAATAATCCTTTCCGTTGGGGCGCATAATAACAAGGTTTCTCTCCTTTATGTAGTCAGGAATCTTGTCGTAGAATAAAATTCCGTCATCATCCTCGTCAGAAATGGCCCTGCTAAGCATAGTAAGCATGCCAGAGAATATTGTAAGAGCAAGGGCAAGCTTCTGTGCTGTATTGATTCTCTCGTGCCACTCCCTCTTTGTGCCGTCTTCTCTTCTGGCTGGCTTAAATGTTGCAAGTGATCTTCCAAGTCTTGCAGTACCCTGCACGGATGCGTTGAAGAACAAGTATACAGAGTTTAGCACCTGTCCGTATTCACCAGACTTGTTGAAGTTTACAGTGACATTCTTCGCCAGCTGAGCGGCCTTCTCTCTGCTAACACCGTTCTCTCTGGCAGCTATATATGCGGCCAATCGAATGCTGTTCTCAAAGGCGTCGTTCATTCCTTCAACAAAGTCTATAAGACCCTTGGGGCTTGAAAGAAGTTCCTGAGTTCTTGTTTTCTCATTGGTTGCTTTGTCGAGCTCCTCAACAATTTGATCAAGTGGCTTTGCATAGCTCCAGCCAGTCTTGCCACCATCTGCCATAAACTCCTCGTAGTATCGCTTTATCTCTGGGTTCTCCTCAAATATCTTTCCTAGAACCTTTGGATTAGTCTCGTGCATCAGAGCCTTCAGGGTTGCTGGCACCTTCTTTATCATGTCTGTTACTACATCCTGAGAATCAATGATGCCCCCTTCGATGTCAGCCTCTGCAGCTGCGTTAAAAATAGCGGATTGAATGTCTCTAGAGAAGTTCGAGATCATGAACTCGGGGTTCAGTGTTGTAAACGACCTTCTCAGCCAGTTTGCTGGGATTCTTAGTAGCCTTACAAACATGTTGCTGGCTGGAACGCTCATGCCCCTGAGGGTCTCTGCATAGCTGGGGTCTCTAAATCTTACAAACTTCTGCTCTCCTTTGACCCTAATAGATACTACGTGAGGATCAAGTGAGTTTGCCTCGTCGATAATCTCCCATACGTTAGGGTTAGGGTTGTCCTCCACTAAGTTGTATAGTGCCTGAAGCGCCTCGTTAGTTCTTGCCTTAATATGAATAGACGAGTTCTGAGCAACTACTTGAGCAAGTATGTTCTCAGCCTGAGATTTACGACCTTCAGCTCTTTTGGTTGTGCTGCCAAAAACAGACAGTCCACCGCCGCCAGTTGGGTATGATGATGTCGCCGAAGACATCTCATCTGCAGCAAGCCCTCCTAGAGGAACATAGTTTTCAAACAGGTTTTCCCAGGCGTCAATAGTCTCTTGTGATTCGAGACCAAACTTGACCATGGTGTCTCTTGTGTCTTGCTGTATATCTCTTATCAAATCGACTATTTGATCAAGGCTTTCTGTCTGCTGAGGTGAGAAAGAATTAAGTATCTGCTGGGCACGCTGATTAGTCATGCCGCTACCGTCCTCTCTTACCTTTCTAGTTTTTTTCTTCTGGGCTTTGGCCTTTTCGTTTGCCTCCTCCATGCGCTGCTTAATCAAAGCATTACGCTCTGGAGCGTGAAGCGCATACATGTATTCAGAAATTTGTTGGCTGTTGAGGCCTTTCTGTTTCATCAAGGAGGTAATTCTATCTACCTTCTCGTCTAACTTTCTGAGATCGTTGGCAGCCTTACCGTACATAAGTTCCTCAGCCATCTTGAAGTCTTTATCCAAGTCCACCCTTCCCCTAGAGTCCTCAATAGACGCCTGTATGTTAAAGATGTCAATGTACTTGTCTTGAAGTCTTCTCAACCACCTGGTAGCCCAGCGTTGGAATCCGCTCATCTCTCTCATCTGAAATGAACCTAAGTCAGTATCTCTTTCCTCCGTAAGATCTTCTTTCATCTCAACAGAGAAGTCCTGATTCTTAGCAACTTGAGGGGCGCCCATGCCCTGAGAAGCTTCGGATTTGTTTTTCTTGAGGTTTTTTACAAAGAAGTTACTGAATTGATTTTGAGCCTTTGCAGCTTTTTCTTGGTTTTTAGGAGAAAGTTTATCTATTGTTACTCTTTTGTCTTCTTTTTTAAGCTCTTTAAGTTGGTTCTTTAGCTGCTGTTTTTTATTGGGGTCTTTGGTAGAATTTATTTTTTTTCTTAAAACAGCTATCTTTTTTGTAATTGCCTTTGCCTCCTTAGTTTCTTCTTTACTTAAAGAAGGCGGGTATACTTTCATCTTTGGGTTAAGTTTCTCAAGGTGGTATTGATTCTTAAGAATCTTCTGGCCTTCTGTAGGCCTTGTCGTAACTATTCTAGACCCAAAGCCTTCTTCTGTGTCTTCAAAAGAAAGACCATCAAAATAATACTTTCCGTCTGGCCCCTTAACCAACTTGTAATCAAAAACAACATAGCTGTTTAGAGTGGCAGCCCTTTGCTCAGACAAGCCTGGATCGTTAAAAGACCTAGCCAGCTGAAGCCTAAGGTTGTCTACATTATCCTTTGCGTCAAACTCCTGGCCTGTAGATTTAAAGTATCTCCTTACCCACACAGAACTGTAGAAGCTTTCTCTGGCTGAGAATTGATCTTTGAAATCCGTGTGATTATCCTTTAGAAAATCCATAAGAAGATTAAACTGTTCTAAAGACTCAAACCCCTCCTTTAGAAAAGCCTCCTTTGTGGAGTGCCTATCCATAAGCATTTTAAGTGCGCTAGTTTCTGATGAGTTTACTTTCATGCCAGTAAGAACTCTCCTTCTCAATTTGTCAAAAGAAACCTTTGTCATGCCGTTCATGACTGTGTTTGCACTCTTAACATCCTTTACGCTTTCAGCTAAAACAGATATAAACTTCTCAAACACCTCTGGGTTCTTAATAGAGTTAGACTCTTCAAGACCAGAGAAACCCATTCCTAGCCTTCCAGATGTTCTTCCTGTGTTTCTCTGAACTCTCCTAGCATCCTCAAGCATTCTTCTAAACATCCTCATCGCTGTTTCTGGATCAACGTGAGTGCTAAGAACTCTGGCATCGGAATTAAATCCAACCTTTTTGGTTATGAGTGATCTTTGTCCAGATGTTAGTCCTTTATCTGGGTCTGTCCTGTCATAACCCATGATATAAATTGTCAACCCAGCAAGCTCCTCATAGTTGCCTTCTATACCTTCAATGAACTCTTGAACGAAGTCAGGCTCTAAACCATCAATGCTCAAACCGTCTTCAGATATTACTACAGCGAATGACACATCACCTAAAGCGTCACCGTCTCCAACGTTGGTGCTATGTTTTAGTCCGCTAGCCTGAACAACTTCTGGTCTAGTGATCTTACCTCCAAATGCAGAAAATATTTTCTTTCCGTCAGGCATTTCGTTAATGACTCTTCCGCCATCCTCGATAATCATGTCCTCAACCTCAGCCCTAGTAAATTCCTGTGCCGCCTTGAGATTTTCTATTTCAATCTGAACAAACTCAAGTCTCTGAGGTCCAGTAAGATCCTTGAACTCAATCCCTTCTGGAAGGCTGGGCTGAAATGCTGCTGGGGTTACGATGCCCCCAAACTTGAGTGAAGAGAATAGTCTTCTTGCATCTACAGCCAAGTCTGACGCCTGCTTTCTAATAGCCATGTCAGTGTCCTGTCTTTCAAAAGACTGTTTTCTCTCTCTCTGCCTATAAGTTAGAGGCAGCTCCCTGTATGCTATTGTTCCGTCCTTGTTGTAGAAAGGCCTAGGATTATTCAAATATATTTCCTTGCCAGGTACAACTACATTATTCTCGTAGTAATATGGTCTTGAAACCCTGTCTGCCCTTTGGTTCCCAGTAAGCTTATTCCACCAGTTTCTAAAGTGCCTGGAATCGTTTATTCTAACCACTCGCTTCTGGCTATAGGTAGTAAATCTGCTTGATGTCATTGGGGACTGTCCCGCACCAATAGTTGGATAGGCCGTGTAGTAAATGTCTACATCTTCTAAATTTATTCTTTGACCGTCTATAGTCTCAAAAGAGTATGACTGATTTTCCTGTTCAGATGTAATTGAATCCATTCCCTCTTCGAACTGTTGCTGTTCGTTGAGTTCAGTCTCACCAGCCATTTCTTCGCCTCGCTTTGCGAGATACTCGTTGTACTGCGCTTGAGATTCATCTGGTCTCTTTGGTCTGACTTCAAGATTGTCCTCCTGGGTCTCTTGTGCGGGTTCAACAGTATCTTCTACTGGGGCTTCGGTTTCCTGAGAGTCAATGATTTCTTGAACCTCAGTCTCTTGTCCTTGAGTGATGTTTTTGAACTTCTCTGCAAGCTGCATGAGACCTTCCTTGCCAGTAATTAGGTTCTTCTTCTCTCCAGTGTTAGACTTCCACACTGAGTTGATAGCCTTAACTAATCTCCTCCATGCCGACTGCTTCTTGAAGGCATTTGGTCTCATAGCATAAGCCACTAGCACCTTGACTATGGCCTCTTCCTCAACCTTAGCTTGACCCTGCCTCTTGTAGACTGGATTGTTCTGTACACTCCTCAGAATTTTTGCTACTAGAGGGTTGGTTTTGGCAAGCTCTTGAACTTCTTTGTAAAGCCTTAATCTACTAGCGGCGTCCTTTCCGATGATCTTCTCTAAAGCTACGTGACCGAACTCCTCAAATACGTCCTGAACCCTCACATCTGGATTAAGGTGTATTGTCCCAGTACCTTTGTCTACAAATCCATACACAATGCCGTTCTTCTCAAGAACCCCATCCTTCTTGGTGGCGTCAACAACCTGAGAGTCAACGTACTTGTAAAAGCTATCCTTGGTCTTATGATATCTAACCTTTACACCGAGAGACTTAAAGAGACCTCCAAGTCCTTTCTGCAGTCTACCCAAAGCCTTTGCGACTGGCATAGGAATGCTTGTGTCTGAGATCGGGCTGGTGGACAAGTCAGTAAAATCGAGATCGACAGAATCGTCCTCAGCCTCCTCCAGCGGTGTCTCTTCTTGAGCAGCCTCCTCCTTCTCGGGATCAGCTTGTTCTTCACTAGGCTCTTCCTGTTGCTCTTGCTTTTGCTCTGGCTCGACTGTCTTAGTGTCGTCAACCTTTTCGGTAACACCCTTTCCTGGACCCTCTGGGGCTTCCTGCCCCTCTTTCCTAGATTTGGTCTTTACCTTGTTTCCCTTTCCGTCCTCGACCTCGACCTCTTGCTCGACTTCCTCTTCACCAGTTCTTGTGTCAACCTCTGACTCAATTTCTGACTTCATGCCCATGAGCTCCTCCTTCCTGGCCTCTAGGCCTGCTCTTTCACTATCATCAATCTTAGTCCCGTCCCAGTATTGACCTCTATTAAGTATCTCGTCGATGTGTGATATCTCTTGGTGCAGCTTCAAAATCTCTTGTCTCTCAGGCTCAGTCATCTGCTCATACAGCTTGTTCTCCTCTTCAGTAATCTGCATGTACTTAGCACGCAGAAAAGCTTGCTTCATCTCAAGCCTTGCACGGCGTTGTGGGTCCGTCTCTTTCTCCAGCTGTTCTGTAACACGACGCAAAGACTCGTGCGCTACGAGGCGGTCTTTCATGTGCATCGTGTGACCGATGTGGCTGGCTGCAGATGTAATTGTCGTTGGTCCTGACGCACCAATGGCGCCAGCGATAAAGGCATCCGAAACCTCCATGAAGTTTAATGACTTAGGGTCTCTTCCTGCAGCCAAATCAGCAGCAGTCTCGGTAATCCACTCAATCATAGCCATGCTCCCTTCCTCCAAGCTTTCAGCCCCGAGGTCACCAGCATACGTCTTTAGAACTCCCCTCTTTTTAGATGCGTCTGCAGCTGCCTTTACTGCCTGGCGGCGTCCACCTGCAATCTCTGCAGTCCTGATGTTTAGACCCCTTCCAAGACCAGCAAGCCACTTACCAATTTGACCTTCAGCATACCCCTTTGCAGCGCCCACCATAAAGGCTTCCATATTTGAAATGTGGGGATTTCGCATTCTCTCGTCCATCGTGTACGATGGTATCCAGTCAATCGCAGTTGCCAAGTTCAGCCCTCTCTTAGCCCTGCTAAGGGCACTAGCCCCAGCAGCTGCCGCTCTACCAGCCCCAAGCCCCTGAAAGACAGCAATCTCGCCGAGATACCACAGGCCATTGGCTATTGTTGTTACAGCGTCAGAGCCGAGTGCTGACAAGCCCTCATCGGTGTCTACATCACCAGAAAGTATACCTCCAATAAGTTCCGTAAAACCCATCTCGGCCACCTCCCTCGAAACCCCATTTCTGAGGTCATACTGCATCTTTCTATAGTCTGCGAAGTCTTGATACTTCTGACCAAACTTACCCCAGTAGTTTACTGCAGCACCTCTGGATTTAGCCATGTCATCAAAACCAAGAGCGTCAGCTCCTGACTGGAGAGCCATATTAGCGTATCCAAGAACGTTACTGAAGAGGCCTTGCCCCATGGCTGACCATGTGTCCATTGCAAGCCCCCCTGTGCCTACCTCATCGTCGATGTATCTTCTTCCAAAACCAAAATAGCCCTGCACGCCACCAGCAAACTTCTCTTCGAGCTGCTGCTGAGCGAGGTCTGCTTGACGCTTCTCATCCTCCATGAGTCTGTTTAGAGACTCGCCAAGAATCATGTGCCTGTCAGCCTGACTGTCGCTTCTGTATCTGAAGTCCACACCAAGCGAGGCATTGAGCTGGTTTCTCTTGTCGATGCCCTTAGCGTAGAGGTCTCTTGCCTCGTACTCAAGGCGCATTGCTTCTGCCTCAATGTTAGCCCTTTCGTCTTCTCCAAGGCTTGGGTCTTCAAGCTTGTCTCTCAGCTCTGAGGCCTTTGACTGGGTTACGGTTGACTGAGCAAATGTTTGATCTGCCTCTTTGAGCCTGTAGATGTTTGGATCAGCTACAGCCTCTGGCTGGTTAAATGCCCCAGCCCCAGAAGATTCCGAACTTTCCCCACCTTGTTCTGATGACCCATCTTTTTTTTTTAATAGTGCGGACATAGCGTCGCGCTCCTTGGTAAGGAGTTCGTTTCTTTTGTCTGCGTCTGATCTTTCTTGCTCGTATTCAGAAAGGAGGTCTTGATAAACCTCCTGCTGATCGTAGCCCATCAGAGCCATGTTTTCTATGATTCCTTCTGAGGATAGTCCGCTATCCCTCATGGTCTTCATCATAGAAGCCTTTTTTGTGGGGTCTCCAGTAATCATGTATTAAATATCAAAAATCATTGTGTCCGCCCCGTCAATCGGGAATCCACCCTCATCTACAAATGTAACAAGCTTGGCGTCACCAGCTGAATTAATTTCCACCTTAGCGAAAACGCCGCTTTTGTTGAACTTCTTGCTTCTCAGCTCAGAAAGCTTTGCTTCTACCTGACTTCTTTGATTGTCTGGAAGATCCATGAGTGCTTCGTTTGACTCTTTAGCCATTTCCTCCATCGCCTTAAACGGGTCTTGCGGCTCCTGATCCTGAGTATCTGGGAATGTCAATCCGTCATCATCAGGTTCCTCCTGAGCTGGTGGGGTGGACTTGTTAGATGCTTCGTATGCTTGATTTATCCTAGAAGAAAGGCCTTCTAACGCTTTATATATCTCTTTCTCTACAATGGCAGCATAGGTGTCTGGCTTAACGTTGAAGTCACCGCCAAGCTGGGGATTGTTTTTTAAGGCCTTTCTAATTGTCCTTCCAACCTCAGGCATGTTTGACATGGCCCAGTTGAGAGCCTCTGGCTTTGTCTTCACCGTACCTCCCCTCTCAATTCTTCTAACGAGAGCTGTGCCCTGTTCGTCATTCATTGCGTTAAACATGCTTCCAGGCTCATCGCTAATTGCAGTAATAATACTGCCGAGAGGCGACGTTCTCCATGCAACCTTGCCAGCTTCAACTCTTTCTTTGTTTCTCTTTTCTTGCTGCTTCCTGTCGGAGACTAATTTAGAAACTGGTGTGTACACGTTGTTTCCGTTAGCATCTTGACTGACAAACTCAGAGGTTTTAAGCTCATTGAGTCGCTGCTGAAGTGCTTCCAAATTGTCAGATTCCTCGTTTCCACGGATTACTTCAAATCCTCCGTCTGGGTTTTTAACTGTCCTGTCTGGAGTGGCTGGCCTATATGCAGTCATTCTTCTCTCAATGTCTTCCATTTCCTGGATGATTGCAGACTGCTGGTCCATTGGTATAGCTGCGTTGAACCTTTCAACAGCACTCATGCGCTCCTTGTCAGCAATAGCCTGATTTTGAGCAGCTTTAGCTTCCCAGAACTTTCTTGTGTTTTCTTGCTTGAGCCTGTTCATTTGAGCCTCGAAAACATTAGGGTCAGTTCCAAACTTTACTCTGTTCATGATCTCCTCTCCCTGAGTTCCTATGCCTTCGTCGAGAGGTACAAGCTTGACGCTTGACTCTACCTTTCTGGTTCTGGTTTTGCCTTCGTATGGGCCTTCGCTTTTGTTTCTCGCCTCCTGTTCATTTTCGGTGTATTGAGCGTTTCCTTCGGAGTCGATATATTGATACTCAACAACCTCTCTCTCTGGGATAACCACCCGTGCCATAAGTCTTCCAGGGATCTCGTTGCTGCCCTCAACGTATGCTGACTCATCAACCTCGTAGAACACAGCGCTCACATTGTAGTCGCCTCCGTCAAACACAGATCCCTCAAACTCGATTGGGTCTGGCTCATTTTCCTTGTTTACGAATGAGTACCCAGTCATGTTGCCGAAAGGAAGAACACCAGCCTGTATGTTGAGAGCATCTTCAATCTGTTCTGGGTTTGATGGGTCCTGAAGTCCGCCTAGCACCATCGTTCTGCTGTCTCCAGCGACGCCCCTGTTGGTCTTAGTGTTTACAGAAGCTGCAGGGAGCATCCGCGTAACCTCCCTCCACTTACCTCGAGCGTTACTCATCATATCCTTTCCTAGTGCCGTCGAAGAAAGCTCATCGTATCTACCTTCCACGAAGAGGTTGTACTCAGGAGTCTGAGCGTCAAGCCCCATTTCACTTGCCAAAGACCTTCTAAATGATCTAGCAGCACTAGTGTTCTTGTGAACTGGAGAAGACACCATATCATCAAAGTAGGTATCTGAGATGTAATTTTGCTTTTGATCTGGGGTCATCATGGCCACCTCAATGGACTGAGGTTCTTCCCCAAAGTTCTCAGCGTACATCACAGAGCCTACGTTGTTTCTGAGGCCTTTCTCGATCTGAGTCAATCTTGTCTGGACTTCTTGAGAGCCACCAATATCGTACAAAGAAGCTGGGCTGAGCACCTTAAGACCAGGCTGAAAGAGGTTAGAGCCCATCTCCCAAAGAGGCATAGAAGCAACATCTTTTGTCCCCATCACCTCCCCAGTCTCTGGGTTTGTTTGCTCTGCCACAAGCACACCGTTCTCATCAAATCTAGTGTTTGAGTAGAAGGCATTACTGTTATACTTGTTGTAGTTTTCCGCCTGTTCTAGGGCTGGATCGTCACTAATTACGTCGTAACCCTTTTTGTCGTAGTAATCGTTAAACTCCCCTCTGTTGAGGAGCTGCATTTGTGAGTTGTAGGTGTTCTCACCGTCACCGCTAACAGCGTCAGTATGAAGCTTAGAAGATCGCGCAATGTGGTCGTTTAGGCCCTTAAGCATTGTGCCGTACAAAAACGGATTTCTTGCGAAATCACCATTATTGTACTTCTCTCTAATCTGGTCTCTAAGTTTGCCAATATCTTCTCTATTTGCGTCGCTCATGTTGCCAAGCTCGGCTCCGTATATGTCTTGCTTTGCTTTTGCAGCGGCCATATATCTTGACGTAGCGATGTCAAGACCAAGCTTCTGAAGGCCTGCCTGTCCCTCCCTGGAAGACTGAATCTTCTTGTCAAAGGCGTTTTGTAATTCCCTTGCCTGCGATCCTTTGTCGTACTCAGGCTTGTAAACGAGTCCAGACATTACTTAAATCTTTTTTGCTTCATAAGCCTCTTCATGGCCTTGAAGAGACCCTTCTCGTCGTTGTTCTTTATAGCCTTGTTAAAGAAGTTCATGTTCTCTGGAGGGAATATAAACATACCCTCTTCTCCTGTAAGCTCTGCTTCTTTGACGCCAGTCTCCTCGTCAATCAAAGCCTTTTTATTGGTGTCGTGATTGAACTCCCCTTCTGTCATCTGAAACCTTCCGCCTTTTTCACCCGATGCCACTTCAACTCCTTCTTGAAGGTCCGCTTCAGCCTTGGCTTCTGCCGCAGCTTTCGCGGCAGCAGCCTTTTCTTCTTCAATCCTTTTCATCTCTTGAAGTGGATTCTCCATCTTGTTGAAGATGGCCGAGAACTCATTAACTCCAGGCATCATGACGGCGTTAAGGGTTGTGTTCTTGGCGAAGTTTCCTATTGCAGATCTTCTAGCGTCCCGAGCAGACCGTGAAAGGTCTTCTGCGCCCTCTTGCATCTGGAATCCTTCGGTGAATAGATCTCTTCCTTGGTCTATCTGATCTTGAAGGAGTCTATTCTTATTTCTGACATTGGCAATGTCTGCTTGCGTCTCCATGATGCCAAGATTCTGAAGAGCCTTATCCCTACCAGCCTTAAATTCTAAAGAGGTTTTTCTTGCAGCATCCTCTGACCCAAGGATCATTTTCTCAAGCCCATAAGAACCACCCTCTAGATTCATTCCAGAAGCCAGTGCCTGCTCTCTTTCTTTTGCAAGCTGATCCTCAGCAGTCCTATCTAGCTGATCGCCCATCCTGTTGATGAACTTGAACTCAAATGGATTAAACTCAAGGTCACCCCTTCTGGCTCTATCTAAAAGGTCTTGTCCTCTACGCTGTCGGGCATCAGCCCGTTGAGACATAATGCCTGCATCTCTTTCTAGACGCTTAGCCGCATTGAGCTGCTCAACCATTCCTGGAGCACCAAGAAGTCCCTGAAGGACGAGTGGAGCCAGCGCGTACTGGACGTTAGGGAGAGTTTCAAAGAAAAGTTGTATGATATAATCCATCTGTGCAAAAGTAATCAAATTAAGAAGAAGAGTCAAGCTTGGAGTCTGTGTACTCAGTGTTTACGGAGTATAGCTCTATTAGTTTATTTTGGTCTGCGTTAGTTGACACCATAGATATAGACATCATCTTATCTCTAAGAGAGTCTCCAAATACGTCTGATCTGGATTCTATGATTATCATTGATTGCAACAATTCAAAAGTTTGTTCTAGAAGAGTGTCAAATATATCTGGGTTAGATGATCTGCAAATAAGAGTCTTGCCGTCATCTTCGATTCTAAGTGGAATCAAGTCGTTACTATCGAAGTTTCCAAAACCAGTTATTTGACCTTCCTCAATTACACACACCCTAGACATGATTACGTCTGGATAAGAAGTTGTAATGTGTTGATTGTCAATTCTTTTGTCGAACTTCAGAGACACTTCGTACTCTCCTTGCACGAAAAGGTTGAAGGTGTGAGTAACAACCTGTGCGCCTCGGCCAAGAGAGGCAAAATGGCTTTTAGACACGCCCCGCTGAGAGCTCCTTCTTATCTCTGAATACTGAGTCCCCTCTCTTTCAATAAACTGCGTAATAGCCTTAGACTCTTTCTTCGTGTCAAGGACGGCATACCAAGGAGATCCAAACGTTTTTCTGGTGTCCTTTTCGTAGAACTCCCCGTCAATAGATATTGCCTTGAAGTCTTTTGTTCTGTTTGCCCCATCGACAAGAACAGATTTGAATGCAGTTGGGTAGTCCTTTCCGTAGAAAGATGGGGTTCTGAGAACATCATGCAACCACGGGCCATTCTTGAATGAAAGAAACTTGTCTCCAACGCGAGAGTACTGGCTGCTGTTAAAACTGTATTCTGTAGCCCAGAATCCCTCCGAAGACAAAGAATAAGCAAAGGTAAAGGCATCCCCCTCTGAGAAGATGTTTGATTGACCTAAGTTAAACATTGAGTTTACCTCACTGGAGGTTTTGAGAGGGTAGTCAGACTGAGTGGCGCTGGTCTTAAATGCAGATACGATTATTTCGTTCTTGTCTGGATTGTACCCAGTAGTAATCCTCACGTCATCACCCAACTCTCTAAACCTTCTCTGCAAGAATGCACCCATTCCAGCATCAGATATCCTCTTTATGCCGTTAGGTCCAACTTCAACAACAACGCCCTTTGAGCTATCCACGAAGTATGCCGAAGAGTTCACCACAGAAACAGACTCTGGGTGGCCGTATGTACCAAGTTCAGCTTGGAAGAACCTTTGAGAACTCAAAACATCGTTAGACAGATTAAGAGTGTCTATACCATCAGAGCTTCTAGTTATCGCTTTATTTACCTGTAGCTTACCTGCCTTAGAGTTCTGTATAACCAACAACTCATTTGCAAGATTAGACATGTAGTCAAGGTCCCCATTTGCAAACGGGAGGTCAAAGTTGTTCTCCGCATTTGGGTTGAACGAGGTGTATTCGTAGTCGACAGACCTTGCTCCTGTAGCCGCAGAATAAATTATGGAAGATCCGTGCTGCTGCTCAAACTCTGACTTGCCTATAAAGTAAGCCTTTCCAAAGCTCTTTGAAGTGGCTTTGTACGCATCCGTAAGGGAGTTAGTCTCAAGGAAGTAAGCCCTAAATCTTGACTCAGATAAGTCGTTGCCGTCCTCATCGGCCAAGATAAGATTTTCAAAAGAGTTGTTTGAGAAGTTAGGTATGTTTGTTGGTACAGCCCTAAAAAACACGTCACCTTTGTCCACTATAACGTTGTTAGGAAGGTGAGATAGTGCGCCTCCAGATATTTCACGAACCTCACCAACAACTCCAGTTTCATAGTAAGGTCTTGTAAGGTCGTTTGCCTCAGACTTAGGTGTTACTATTTCAAACACGCATCTGTTGTTCCAGAAATCTGTCTCTAGAGCAACGCTAGACGCTGCAAATCCGAGAGCGTTGACGTTGTTTCTAATAACAGCAAAAGAACCAGTTCTTGGTATTAGGTCAGAAAAATCTATGTTTATGTCTGTCTCCTCATATATCGGATTGTCCTCTTGAAGTCTAGATATGATCTCCATTCCAACAACATCAAAGGTGTAGTCAGAAGAAGGACTTGGGAACACCACCGTGGAGTCGTCTTCAAAGTAAGACACAACCCTAAGCTTGTCCCCCTCTGCAAACCTGTACAAGAGAGATTCTCCTGTCTCCACATCTTTGGCCCCGTATGACTTAGCGTATGAGGCCTTAGATTCCTGGAGATGGTTAAGGGACACGTATATCTTGTCGTCAAGTCCACCGACAGCTCCTGATTCTACAAATGCACCAGCTGAAGTGTACTGAATAAACCTTCTTGTATTGGAGCTGCCCCCGTAAACAATTTTGAAAGTCTTGGCCCATGGCGGAGGCTGGTGCTCAAG
>CETN01031174.1_pt1 | contig 14358 bp, 27 predicted proteins | sample 531301 | NCBI WGS metagenome assembly CETN01 (sample SAMEA2622656, study PRJEB7988) | marine metagenome | isolation source: saline water (ENVO:00002010), including
ATTACCGCAACACCAACTTCCTTCCCAAAGAATCTGTTGGACATACGGTTAGCGACTCTTTGAGGGAAAAGTGGCATTGGGATGAAGTAGCCCGCAAAGCGGAACAAAACGATAATGTCATAAAAATGGCTAAAAATATGGCTTACAATTGGTAAAACTCTAAATATGTGTGAAGACGGGAGGGAACTCATGGAGAAATTAAACAAACTGTATAACGCTGTTTTTGAAGAAGTAATGGCTTTGCCCGATAAACCCCATGCAGGTTTGACATATTGGAGAAAGAAAAAGTTATCTTTGTCCACTCAACCCTTGACAAATTTAGAATGGATAGTCATTGACGAAAACTTTGACCCATACAATACTAACGGAGAATTTTACATTGACGACTCTTGGACTGTTAGTGTTGCTACACCACTACATTTCACTAATCAATTGAAGCGCATTCCTCTCATCACCCTTCCAAGTGAAAGAAAGATTATGCAAATGGCCTTGAATTCAGCACAAGCGGTGCGAAGTGGACTCCAAGAATACAAATTGGGATTTCACGATGTAGTTAATGCAAAAACTTGATATACTTAATGCCAATCGTCAAGGTATGGCTCGCACTTATCGCAACCACAACCCTTCTCGCCTTGACCGCAAGATTCGTTCCCTTGAGGCTGATGTTATTTACAGTAGCAAGGCTAACAACCGCATTCGTTCTCGCATTCACGCAAATGAAGACCTTCGCCATTTGAGATAAATAGTGGGCCAAACATTTAGATACAAATTAGGGCCATAATTTACCCTATGGTAAAAATCCGAAATGTCCTCTCCCTTTTTGACGGTATCTCCTGTGGCTACCTTGCTTTGAAGAAAGCAGGGATTGAGTTTGAGAATTATTATGCCTCCGAAATAGACCCTAATTGTATTGAATTAGCCGAAAAGCATCACAATATCATCTCTTTAGGTGATGTTGCCAATTGGCAAGATTGGGATTTGGAAAACATTGACTTGATTATGGGTGGTTCACCCTGTCAAGGTTTCGCTTGTCAAGGACTTCAATTGAATTTTGACGACCCTCGTAGCAAACTGTTTTTCACGATGGTTGAAATCATTGAGCATTTCAAGCCCAAATACTACTTCTTAGAGAATGTCGGAATGAGGAAACAATGGCAAGATATAATCACCCAATACATGAAGGTTGAACCTGTTCATCTATGTTCATCTCTTGTTTCCGCACAAACCCGAAAAAGGATTTATTGGGCGAATTGGGAGTTTGAAGCACCAAAAGACCGTTTAATACTACTAACCAAGTTGATAGAAGACAAAAAATTCACAAATCCCGCATCCATTAACGGAAGAAAAATCAACCCTGCTACGGGAAAGCGAGAGGATTCCAACCCCGATATTCCCTACACTCAATGTCTTCAAGTCAAGAAGGATAATTCTAAGATGGGTTGTTTAACTACTGTGGCAAAAGATTCCATTTTATCATCTTTACCGCCGGGTCGTTATGTGGATGCTTTCAACATGGAGGTCGGGAAGGATTGGAGATATTTGACAGCCCTTGAATACGAAAGGCTACAAACTTTACCCGATGGATATACCGAAGGCTACAATGATTCCACCCGAAAAGCCATGATTGGGAACGCATGGACTGTGGATATGATTGCACATATCTTTTCCTTTATGTGAAGAATTAAATACCAATCCCAACCATAATTTACCCATGAACCAACGAGAGTTATTGATTAAGCATTTTGAGTCCCGTTCTTCCATTTCGGGTGTTGAGGCGGCGACTATTTACAAAATTCGTTCCCTGCCTCGCCGTATTCTTGATTTGAAGCAAATGGGCTATCAATTTGAGAGTGAATGGCGCACCGACCCGACAGGTCAAAGATACAAGCGATACACTTTGACAGGCGTTCCCGACATTGAAGGGCATTCCGTTTCTCATTACACCAACGCTTAGATACCCCTTCGGACAAGTGATTGTTATGGTTCTAACTGCTGACGAATTGAAGAAGCAAAAAACTCCCGAATTAGAAAAAATCATCGTTCTCATTGAAGAAATACTTGAGAGTCGTAGCGACAAATCCGCCGAGATAGCCGTTGGCGACAAGGTTTCTTTTGAGATTCGTAAAAACTGCGTCATTGAAGGCGAAGTATTATCCAAGACCGACAAGCGTGTTAAGGTTCATACTACCAAGATTTCGGGCGTTTATCAAATTGCGAGTAAGAAAGTGGACATTTTGGCTTCCGCACCGCCCGCCGATACCGAAGAAGAATGATTACTATGAAGCAATTTATTGATGAATACCGAAAATTCCGCCATCTTGTTCGTGAGGAACTTGGCGACTTATCCGAAGAAGACATTATGATGCTCTTTTCCATGTATCTTGACAAACCGCAATACAAGAACCCCTTCGCAGGTCTTGAAACCTTTTTCACTCAATACTCGTCTTTGTTTAACTCTAACAACAATCCAAATGACGACCCCAACGACCCCGATTTTGATGACGACCCGTTTTCAAGCAATACTACCGCAGGGCGTTAGAAAACATTATTAGTATGTAGCAGGTGGGAGATGTATGAAAGTCATCGCCCTTGATATTGAAACGGCTAATCTTGACATGGATGCAGAAGGTTTGGCATTTGACAATCCGAAAGGATGGAAAACTGCCGTAGTTTGTATGTATGATTCAAAGGATGGTTTGAATTCCATCTATGTTCACCCCGACAATTACGATGAAGTAGTGCGTAAGTGCGGAGGCAAGTTAGGAATCGTTTTCAAGTTTGAAATGCTCGCTTATCACTTGCGAAACGCAAGGAATGAAGGTTATTTGCTTCTTACACATAATGGAGAAGGCTTTGATTTTCCAATTATGAGCAAAACACAAAAGCAAGGTGGCGTTGGTTCTGTCAAATCACTTTTGGAAAAGTGGCCCGAACATCAAAAATTGGATATGGCGCAATATCTCCAAAATGAAACAGGAATTCGTTATCGTTTGAATCACCTAATACATGGAATTCTTGGTGAAGATGAGTCAAAATTGATGGATGCGGCAAATGCCCCGATTGAATGGAATAAAGGAAACCATGAAGAAGTTATTCGCTATTGCATTGATGATTGCCAAAAGACCTACAAGGTTTTCATCGGTGCGATGGATAGTGGATATTTTACCGCTATTGGAAAAGACGAATATGTTGATGTTCCCTATGCCCCACCAATAAGGCTTGAATAAGGAAGTGATGTTAATGGTTAATTGCCCTACTTGTGGATGGAGTATGAAACTGCGAAAAGAATATGTTTTGGGAGGGTATATTTTTGGAGATTTTGTTTGTAAATCCGTCAAGGAGTGTCCCACCACCGTTAGGGTAAAAGCACCTATGGATTGGATGATTGAAAAGGGTCATTGGAAAGGTGAACCTTTATCAAGTAAGTCGGAGAAGTGATGGCACATGGATTCAATTACTTTAGGATTTTTTGCTTTCACATGGATTTTCTTCCTTTGGCTTGCATATTTTGGTTGGCAAATGATTCAATCAATTCTTGACCTTAATGACGAAATCTTCGGGCATCTTGGTTTGAAGAAAGACGAAAGTAAGGTCGTTCAAGGACAAATGAGCCTTGCGGATTTTGCCGAAGATGAGTAGGTATCGCCATGTCCCAAAGAGGAAGATTAGAGCGTTGGCTTGACCGCCACAATCACAAAATGGAATTGATGAGGACATTGACTTCCGCTTTGGCGGCGGTAGCCTCATCTATTGTTTTATTCAAGGTGTGGTAATGAAATTGAGTGGCAGGGATTTTTGGCGACCTATTTTCGGTCTAATCGCCTTACAACCGTTGGTATTATTGTGGTGTCTTTGGTTTGACTTAGATTATGTTGAGAATCTTGGAATCTTTTCCATTGTTTGCACTTTGTATCTTATTCCTGTGTATGCTTGGTATGAACGCAAGTGCGATGAGTTAGATAAGAACAAAAAAGTGGGGTGGCCGTATTGAGAATTCCCGACCCCAACGAACCACCCTTCCCATATAATTTGCCTATTTCCGACAATGAAGATGTTAAAATGCTCATTTTGTTGGTGAAGGGCCTCCAAAAACAAATCAACGACTTAGAGAAAAGAGTCCGATACTTAGAGTCGGAAAGAAATCGCAAACAGTTTTCAAAAAGGCGATGAAAATGGGTTGGAAAGAAAAAGATTGGAAGAAAAACCGAAATCAAAAAGGCGGAGAATCCCGCCGACAGATTGAGGAAGAAATGTTGAGGATTCAAGGGCTTATCCTATGTTCAAAGTGCGATTTGACCTATTCATTGTATCAACCAAGATGCCCTCATTGTGATGAACCTAACAAAATTCATTATCCCTCTAAGGTGTGAACGCTTATTAAGGTAGTATGCCTTTAGATAGGACATGACCCTAAATGTCGTGAACCTTTTGGCTACCTCCCGATTTGCGGAATATCTTGACCTTGACCACTTTTCCATTGAGGCTGATGTGGATTTTGACCCCGACAGATTTCCGGGTTTGACCTACAAAATTGACAACCCTAAAGTGTGCGCTCTCATGTTCCGAAGTGGAAGAATCGTGATTACAGGTGCAAAGAATCTTGCTGATGTTGAAACTGCTCTTGAAATCACTCATAAAGCCCTTCGTGAACATGGTTGCGAAGTTTGGAATGGCTACGATTACCACATCGGTAATGTGGTCGTCACCCACGACTTAGGCCGTGAATTGAATCTTGCCGTTCTTACCGTTAGCCTTCCGATGGCTCGCACCGAATGGGAACCCGAACAATTTCCGGGTCTTATTTACCGTTTGAAAGATGCTTCGGCAGTTTGTCTTATCTTTTCATCGGGCAAGTGCGTTATCACAGGAAATACTTCCCTTGAAGATGCTCAAGATGCGGTTAATGCTTTGATTGCTGACCTTGAGGAATTGTGAACCCATAAATACCCGTTGGGACAATAGGTGTTTTATGCGTTCTATTCGTTCTCCTTACTTTGATATGGAGAATCCTTCAAAGTCATGGACAGCGAAAGCCTCCGATTTCAACGATGATTATACCATTGGTGGTCAAGTCGGACAGACCAATACCAAAGGTAAAATGCAAGATATTGTTAATTTGTTTTACGACAGATACCAAAGCGTAGCCGACTTGTTGAGAAACCAAGCAGGTTTCAAGGCTTCGGGAACAATTAAGCAAATTCAAAAAGAGAAGAAAAAGAATCGCAATTACAACATCGTAGGAATTGTCTTAGACTTACGAAGAACTAAAAGTGGTGGCAAAATGGTCACAATTGAGGATATGTCCTCCACAATTGATGTTTTCGTAAGAAAAGACGACCCCGCTTGTGCCACCATTTTCAAAGACGAAGTGCTTGGTATTTCGGGTCGCTTCGGTGATGATGGAAGAATGTTTTGGGTGGACAGGGTGGTTCACCCCGATTTACTCCCGAATCATCAAAACAAGGGCGGAGAAGAATTTGACCCCGTATCAATCGCCTTCATTTCCGACCTCCACATGGGTTCAAAGAAATTCTTAGAAAGTGAATGGGATAGGATGGTTGATTGGATGAATACTGATGATGAAACCGCCCAAAATATCAAGTGGTTGGTTCTTAGTGGAGATGTAATTGATGGCATCGGGATTTATCCCGGCCATGAAGAAAACATTTGTATCGCAAACTCATTTGACCAATACGAAATGTGCGCTCGGAAACTTGATGAATTACCCGACCATATTACGCCTGTTTTACTGCCCGGAAATCACGATGCTGTGCGACCTGCTGAACCACAACCAATGTTAGAACCCGGCGTTCAGCAAAAATTTAATTCCACTATTCATGTTGGCAACCCTGCAAGGATTAACCTATCGGGTATTGATGTTTTGTCTTATCATGGAAAGGGTATTGATGATATTGTTCCGAGAGTGGAAGATGTCACTTACGACAAACCTCAAGAAGCGATGAAACTAATGCTTCAAAAGCGACACCTTGCCCCGATGTGGGGTGAAAGAAACGCTTTGAGTCCCGAAGAAGAAGACCAAATGATTATTCGTGATGCCCCCGATATTTTCGTGACAGGACACACTCATGCTCATGCGACAGAATGGCATCGTGGAATACCTCTCGTAGTATCATCCACATTTCAAGGAGAAACGGATTTCATGCAAATGATGGGATATAAGCCTAAAATGGGGTATTTGTCTGTGTATAACATTCAAAACCGACAATTTAGAATTGCTCAATTTGCTGACAATTAAGTTTGAGAATTACCAAAAGTGTTATATCTCGGAAACCCCTCTTTTCATTTTGAGGCAGGGTGAAACCGCCGACAAGGAGGAAGGAACATGACCGAGAAAACATGGGGTTTCAATGAAAATTGGAATTGGAATAAATTGAAGCGCACACGACCCGTAAGGATAAGTGAAGCGAGAAAGTGGAAAGGTGCAAGAACCTTAGCCGAATACAAACAAATGTATTCATCCACCGATGGCCCATTGAATCAAATCCATGAACTCGCTACGCAATTGAAACAACAATTGCCTATTATGGAAGCCATACGAAGATTACAACCCAATTCCGTAGGGGAGTTTAGGACATTCCTTGAGTGGGCTAACAAGATTCTCACTAAAGGGGAAAGCGATTGTGTTTTGTCATGGCGCAAAGAGCATTGGGGCGGTGTTTCGTTAGAGGATTTAGCCCACTATCTTTACCAAGAGCAATTTACGATGATGGGTGCAAAAGTCCTTCGCCATTATGATGAGGAAGACCCACGCCCCTTTGACAAAGAAACCTGTGCTTATTGGATTGACAAATTGTATGTGGAAAATACTTACTGTGGATGGAAAGCCGAATTGGAAGCGAAAGAACGAATGGAAAAGCAATTCCGAAATGGCTTAATGAAGTCCGATGGCAAACCCGCCAATGTGGAAGTGAAAATCCCCGATAGGAAAACAGATGCGAAGGGATTAGATTTGATTGTCATGGAGAAGGGAACGGATAATGTGCTGTTTGGAGTGCAGGTCAAGCCCACAACATTTACCATTTCACCCCAACACCAAGAAAACTACGATAATTGGCGATATGGTAATGGCAAAATCACCATCGGATTTCATGGCGAAAAGGCGAAAATCAAGAAAAAGCAACGGTTTGAAACCTATTTGTGCATTTACGACTTGAGTGAAGACCGAAACGAATTGGTTTGGGAAAACCTTGATACTCAAATTGAAAGAATGTGGACAGGTGCAATTTGTCCTCACTTGGCATCTTGATACTGCTTAAAGGTTTAGATAGGTAATGGCACAATAGATACTTGATGCCCTACATTACTCCCGATAAGCGAAACGAATTAGACGACCCTTTGGCATCGTTAGCGGCAAAGGTTATCGTGGAAGATTCAAGAGGTCAAGCAGGGGTGTTAAACTACTGCATTTCCGCCCTCTTAAATGAGGTCTTGAAGACAAGGGGTATCAATTACCGTAATATCAATGAATTGATTGGCGTTTTAGAATGCGCCAAGTTGGAATTGTATCGCCGGGTGGCGAGTCCATACGAAGACGAGAAGATACAATCCAATGGAGATGTTTTCAATGAGTGATTACTTCAAGAAATACGGCGACTCATCGGGTGGAACGCTTAATGACATTTGCGAAGCATTTCGTTTAGCGACTCGCAAGAATTCCATTTCCGTTATCGCACTCCAACAAAAACACAAAATTATTTCCGCCGACCACTTGCTTGCTGAAATTGACCGACACTATCACGAAGATTGTGATTGCGGGTTGAAGTCAGCAACCACGATGGAACAATTGGCTCAAAAATTGTATGATGCACAAGATACTGAACAAGGAAAAGCCATTTTGAAGCGAAAAGGAGAGCAAAAGTGGGATTTGGACACTTGCACTCGTTGGATGGGTAATCTCATGGGTAAAAATTCCTTCAAAGGAAAGAAGATGGAAGACAAAGCCATCAAGGATTTGAAAGTCCACATTTGGAAATACAAAGTGGAGAAAGCCGATGAGGAAACTGATGTGGCGCACATGGTTGATTTGGTAATGAAACAAAATAATGAAATCAAAGCAGGTATTCAAGTAAAGCCCGACTCATTTTATCACATGAACCTTCCTTATGTGCAAAAACTTCACGATGAATTGGACTATCCCGTTCATCATTTGATTTACGATGCCGAAGGCGAGTGGACAAACTATCTTGCTACAATTTCTAATTTCTTGTGAAACATTTATTAACCCGTTTCAATAAAGTCAATTTATCCTCCTATTCAAAGGATGGGTGGGTGTCCGTTGGTGGTCATACATCGCAACGGTGGTTTGGAGATACCTCCTTTCTTCAAACTGCTAAGATACACACGACCATACATCATAGGACTCGGTGAAAATCCGACCTGCACCCACCCTCCGCTATCTTTATTAACCTGATTACGGCAAGGTGAGAACATGGCATACATGACATTTGATAGTAGGCAAGATTGGAAGGATTATCAAGACAAAATGGATGATGCTATGTGGGGCGTTTTTGCCAAAGATGCACCCGATGGCGGTTATTGGGAATTGGTTCATTTTACCAAGTTTCTAAGTCGGTTTTTGATGATGGGTGGGGAAGACATTCTAAGAGTTTTGGACAAGCCCTACCAATGGAGTAAGGAATACGAGATTTACAAGAAGTTTCAAAAATTAGTGGATGGTGAAACTGATGCTGAAACCCTTCATTCTATGAATGTATGGGACTTTTCTCAATTGGAAACAGCCATGATTGAACCTAAGTGGGGAGAAATTTACACCAACAATCTTTATTAACCTGATTCAATGAGCGTGATAACATGGCGAGAATTTGCTACATTCTAAGAGGACTTTCGGGAACGGGAAAATCCGAACTTGCTAAGAACCTGCGAGATAGCCATACAAGGGCAAGAGTATTTTCCACCGATGATTTGTTTATGGTTGATGGAAAGTATCAATTTGACCCTTCCAAACTTGGTGAATATCATGCTCTAAATCTTGCCAAAGCGACTGACTTCATGGTAGGTTGCAGTAGTGATTATTACTACCCCGATGCGTTGTGTATCATTGATAATACCAACACGCAACATTGGGAATACGAGAAGTATGTTGAGGCGGCGAAGGAAAATGGATTCATGGTTCAAATCATCAGCGTTGATTGGAAGCAAGAGGACATTCCTCTCTATGCCAAGCGCAATTCTCACGGTGTTCCCGAAGAAGCAATTCAAAGAATGGCTGACCGATGGGAATACTAAAATAGTCGTTCCGATAAGGATAAGACATGGACTGTGGAACTTGTGAAAGTGCAAGCCCTCTCATTTTAGAGCAACCGAAAGTAGTGTCGGTTGATTTGACGATTACCGATAAAGCCCAAGTTATGCTTGTGGATGCTTTCGGTGATGATGATGATATGGCACTTCTTGTGGGTGTTTCATCGGGAGGTTGTTCGGGCTATGTTTATGACCTTCAAATTGTGGAAGAAACTGAAATGGATTGCCAAGAATTGACAATCAAAGGAATCAATGTTTTAGTCCCCAAAGTCGTAAGTCATTTGTTAAATGGAATTGAAATTGACTATGAGGATAAACTCATGGGTGGTGGATTCAAAATTAACAACCCCAATGCTTCTTCGTCATGCGGTTGTGGCGAATCTTTTTCTTGATTGTGAAAAACATTAAATAGCCGTTTGTTTCATCACTATTTATGAACATCTTTTTTCTTTCGGAAGAACCAAATGAAGCGGCAAAGATGGCTTGCGACAGGCACTCCATCAAAATGATTTTAGAAAGCGCACAAATGCTCTCAACAGGGTTAAGGCAACATGGCTACGATGAAAGCAAGCACGAAGGTTTAGACCCCCGTTTTGAAAAGTGGGTTTATGGCCTCGCTTATCCTAAACACCCTTCAACGATTTGGGCGGGTAAAACAAGAGCGAATTTTGAGTGGTTGGTTGAACACGCTTTAGCCCTATGTCGTGAATATACCGCACGATATGGCAAATTCCATAAGAGCGAAGAAATTTTGCATCGTTGTGCTGATTTGAAGCATTGGATTCCCGCAGGTTGTTTGACCGTTCCGCCGAAGTGCATGGGTCTTGAATACAAAGTAGGCGATTCTAATTGGAAAGATGTTGTTTCCTCGTATCGCAAGTATTATCGCTATGGAAAAGGCTACATGAACAAAGGAAATGGCCCACAATGGAAGAAAATTCCATCTCGGAAACCTTCGTGGTTTTAGTGTCAAATTTGACAAAAATTAGGCGGCTGAAAAGTTTGCTCAAACGAAAAACCATATTTAGATTTGATAATCCCGAATTATTAGATAGTCGGCAAGGGTAAATTACTCTATGGCGAGTCCACTAACTGCGACATTGACTATGTTTAGTATTCAAGTCGGTTTTCCCGTAGCAGGTATTTTGCTTGGTGATAAACTTCTCAAGGGTCAAAAAGACAAGAAGATTCGCTACGGTGTAGGAATCACCGCTTTCGCTTTTGGTGGTTGGTTGTTATCTTCCCACTTTGCTACAAAGTATCTTGAAAATGTTGAGATTACTCTTGAAGCCGAATCCGCAAAAGACCCTCGTATTGTGAGCGTTGTAAGCCGACATCATTTCAACAACCCCGATTTTCATTACAATGATTTGGACTCAAGAGGCTACATCCCCCTTGAACGAGTAAATAGCATGAGGACATGGTTGATAGAAATGGAGGCAAGAGGGTATTCTTACATTATCCGAGAAGACAGCCAACAGGTTGTATATGATGAGGAAGGAAATTCATATTCCTCTAACTATCCCGAATTCATGGTTTTTGACATAACAAATGAAGACGACATGGTGGATTTGTTGAGTGACGATATTGCATTTTACAGCGATAAGGAAAGGAGAGAACAACCATATCTTTTCATTTCGGAAAGAAACAGGGAAATTTATTTGACCCATTACCCATTAAATACCAAGCGACAATCTCATCTTGTTCGCTATTACCCTGCGTCAAGTGTAAGGGATGTTTTTGAAGAATAGATTCATAAACACCTTCGGATAATGGAATTCTTATGTGGGATTTTTGGTTTGAGTTTGTAGTCATTCTCGGCTTGCTTGGCATCTTTGTTCGCCTTCACTATGTCGCCAAAGAGTTAAGCGTTTTCCATGATTGTTTTCATCATTTTGAAGAACAACTTATGAACCCACAAGATGAGGTTCATGTTGATGATGGAAAAAACCTTCGGGTTATGGGTCTTGAGGAATTTATGGATGAATTCGGCTTTGACCCCCGAAATCCATCCGTTGATGATGAAGATGACCCCGATAATCGGAAAGCGGTTGCCGAATGGGATAACAAACTATAAATAGTGGGAACGGGGGTCTTGAATACATGAAAGATTATCGCATCGTCATCCGAGATGGTGAAAAAACCACTACCATGTTGCTTAGTGAAGCGAATCCAAAGCAAATTGCGGCTATGGTTTCCATTGAACCTATTCAAGAGGCTAAAACAACCACTAAGAATCCTTAGATAATGGGACAACACATAAATACGCATGGGCGAAGATGAACCCGACATTTCCGAATTGGCGGAAAAGGCAAAAATCGTAGCGGAAGCCACAGGTCGTGATGAGGCCGATGTGTTGGCTGACTTGCTTGACGATGGTATTGTTAATATGTCAAACGAGGGTGAAAAGTCAAAAGATTTAGTCACGCAATTAAAAGAAGCGGCGGAATTGATTACTACTGTTCAATCCATCAACAAAGAAGTTTCCGAAAATAAGGTTCTCAATGGTGGAGAAAATTCAACAGAAGTCAAGGTTGAAACCACTCTTGAAGGTGACATTGTGGATAGGGCTATTGAGTCCATTCAAAGAAAGTCCGAGAACATCAAGAAACTGATTATCACCATGACCCCTCTATTCTTACTCTTAACAGGTGGTGGCCTTGAGGCTCTTGGCATCATTGATGTGATGGGCGGTGAAGACGAAGATTGGGATGATGATAACTACTATGAAGTATGGGGTTGCACAGCCCCCGATGCTGAAAATTATATGCCCGATGCTACACATGATGATGGTTCGTGTTGGTGGGATGATAATAACGGCGGAGGCGGAGGCCCACCCCCTGCAAATTGTCAATGGACATGGAGTGATAACTCTTTCATGGACAACGAAGACCACTTGGTAATTCGTGCGACTTTTGGTGATAATTCATGCCCGCACGAAATGGAAGGGCGATTTACTGTTGAACTGATAAAAGACGGTTATTATCAAACTGAACATGAGTGGGAAAACATAAGATTTAAGCAAAATTATGATATTAACTTCATATTTTCGGATTTAGAGCCGGGAGTGTATCGCAACCACTTTTCTTTTGAAACCTACGATGGCTCAAATTGGAATTGGGATTCGCCCGAAACTCACGAAGTATTTGATGATACTTGCTACTCTCAAACTGAATTAGACGAACCTATGCTAACTACCGAAGGTAATGACTTGATTGTTGATTTAGTGTTCTCCGATATGGGAGGATGCGGTCAAGATATTGAAATTGAGATGGAAATTTGGAATGCGGGAGAATTCTATGATAATTTGAACTATGGTGAAGTCCATTTCGGTGTCTTTTGGATTGAACCCGAAGGCGATTCCTTCATGCGTGTGCAAGGTAAGGCTCAATTGAGCGACCTTCCCGATGGTGACGATTGGGTAGTTAAGGTAAGATACTCTCATGCTAATGCCGATGATGCACCTTATGAAAGTGGATGGCACGAATCTAATTCGGTTGTTATTGACGAAGTGGAAGACCCTATCTATGGTTGCATGGATTCCGAAGCCGAGAATTATAACCCCGAAGCCACCGTTGATGATGAATCTTGTGAATATCCCGAACCCGAAGACCCTTGCGATGTTGAAATCCATAACCATTATCGGGGTCATGTAGCCGATGATGCGGAACAAGACGCTATCTTGGTTGCTTTTAGAGTCGTTCCAAGTAATTGTGAAGGAGAGCAAATTGAGATTGATATTCAATTGTATCAAAATGGCTACGATGCAAATTATTCCCATTGGCAAACTGTAAGCGGAGATGAAGAATACATTGATATTTCCCATATCTTTGACGGTGTTGCCGTAGGCAATTCTTGGACACCAACCATCATCGCCTCATTGAATAGCGATATTTTGGAACAGGTTTGGTTTTGGGGAATTGATGTGGAGGAACAAGAACCCGAAACTTGTGAAATTAACTTGTTTGGTATTGAATTGAATACTAACAACACTACTGCCTCCGTTTCTTTTGACCTTGATTGTGGATATGAAGAAAATGACCTTGAAGGCTACAATGTAAGCGTTCAATTCTTAGTATATCATCTCAATGAAACCAATAGTGGCCCGAATGCAACAGGGCCGCTTCAATGGATTACGCAATTATATTTCATTGAAGGTTATGCTGACGATGTTCGGACTTTAGTGTTGGATAACTTTACGGTGGAAAATACGACTCATTACGATTTCTATTGGTATGCGATTTGGGAGGATGCTGATGGCAACCAACAATTCATTGAGCAAACTTGGTTAAACCGAGAACTAAATCCATAGAACTGTGACGGATGTGAACAAAATGAGCAAAATAGATTGGGATATTCGGATTACCTTCAATAACTTGATGGTAGCCCTTGTTTCGCTTCCCCTAATTTTGGTCTTTATGATTCTATCATATCAATTGATTACAACCGCTTTCGTTAATGAGCAAGTGCGAGAGGATATTGAAGCCTATATTGCCGTTCTTGGGATTTTGAGTGGCCCTGCTTACATGGCTATTTCCCGATTCTTTGACCGTTGGAATGCGGAGGAAGAAGAATACATTGAATCCGTGCGTAGGCAACACAAAACCGAAAATGACATTCGGAGAGCCAAAGGAAAACTCCAAGAGGATGAAGAACCCATTGTTATACCCGAATATGAGGAAGAATAATGATTGTGGATAGTATCAAGTGGTTTTTCAAACCCGATAGTGTTTTTGCTACCGAGAGGTTAGCGAAAGGAGAGTGGGAAGTGATTCCCTCCCTGCTCAAAAACTCTTTCAAAAGAGCCGTCTTTATTGCGCCCGGAGTTTATCTTGCAGGTGTCAAGGGTAAAGAATTAGCAGTAGCCTCCGTATTAGGCTCGCTTGGCGTTTCCTTATCCCTTGTGGCGTATTTCCTTATGACTCCCGATTATTCCACCGATTTGTGCGGGGAATGATTTAGATACTATGTTGCATACTAATGAGTCATGCGCCCCCCTCATAGGAGTGATACTTTTAATCATTTGTTTGAACTCATGGCGGAATCCTCCAAACCTACCATTGTTGAAACAGGAAC
>CETN01030035.1_pt1 | contig 14349 bp, 26 predicted proteins | sample 531301 | NCBI WGS metagenome assembly CETN01 (sample SAMEA2622656, study PRJEB7988) | marine metagenome | isolation source: saline water (ENVO:00002010), including
AATGGCGTAGATCTTTCAGAATATAAGCCTGAATTAAATGAATGGTATTTGACTGAAGATGGAAATATAGAACAAGGAAAATATGCACTCGTCCGTGACATAGCATTACCAAAGACTGGAGAATTTTTAGCGTTAAAGGGGTCTATGGTGGAAATAGCGGAATCTCAACCGCATGGCTCAGTATTGGGCCATGCGGTATTTGAGGCAAATCATTGCAAAACAAAACAAACCATTTACATTACACAGGAAGACATCTCTAAATGAATAAAGAACAAACGACCACATCTGCCGTGGCAATAGCCGATAAACCATTAGGTACTGTTAGAAAACAAAAGTATCGAGTTTTTGATGTTTCATCAGAAACTTTTTCTCGCTTTCAGGTTGGGAGAACAAAATACGAACGGTGGTCAAAATTCATTAATGAGGATGAAAGGGATATTGTAACCTATTATAACAGAAATAAAGATGCTGTTATAGTCCTGCGTAATTCAGAAAACGGAGCACTCCGCGCTCTCTACCACACAAAATAAGTAAAAAAATAGAATTTACTTACTTCGTGTGATGTGGTATAATACCTAACATCATACTAATGCTATGTCTGTATCTATATTCGAAGAACAATTATCTCGTAAACCAAATCAATATCCGTGGACAGAACAGTTTATTGAATCCATGCACAATGGATTCTGGACTGATAAAGAATTTTCATTTACATCTGACGTTCAACAATTTAAGACCGAACTTGACGATCAACAAAGGGAAATTATTGTCCGAACACTCTCAGCCGTTGGCCAAATTGAAGTCGCAGTAAAGACTTTTTGGGCTAAACTAGGAGAGAACCTTCCGCATCCAGCACTTCAAGACTTAGGCTATGTAATGGCTAATACTGAAGTGATTCATAATAATGCGTATGAAAGACTTCTTACAGTCCTTGATATGGAAGACATTTTTGAAGAAAATTTAAAACTTGACTTTATTCAAGGTAGAGTAAAATACTTGCGTAAATATACACACAAATTTTATAAAAGCTCTAAAAAACAATATTTGTATGCACTTACACTTTTTACTTTATTTGTAGAAAATGTTTCTCTTTTTTCTCAGTTTTACATTATTAATTGGTTTGCGCGCTATAAAAACGTTCTCAAAGATACTGATCAGCAGGTTAAATATACACGAAACGAGGAAAACATTCATGCTTTAGTTGGTATGAAAATTATCAATACGATTCGCGAAGAAAGTCCTGAATTATTTGACGAAGAACTAGAAGAGAGAATTAGAGGAGAGGCTGCAGACGCGTTTACTGCCGAAAGCAAAATAGTCGATTGGATGATTAATGGAATTGATGAGCCCGGCTTAAACGCTACTATTGTAAAAGAGTTTATTAAAAACCGAATTAACTCATCTTTAGAACAAATTGGATTTAAAGGTATTTTTGAAGTAGACGAGAGTCTTTTAGAATCAACTATGTGGTTTGAAGAAGAGTTGCTTGGAAATAATATGACTGACTTTTTCCACTCCCGGCCGGTTGAGTATTCAAAGAAAAGTCAGTCTTTTGACGAGGACGATTTATTTTGATTTTTAACATTATTTTAATATTATGAATGACATTTATTGGTTAAACAAAGACAGCAGACAATTTTTAGAAAGAGGCTATTTACTACCTGGTGAAAAACCAGAACAACGCATTGTTGATATTGCGAATAAAGCCCAAGAATATCTTGGGATGGGAGAATCTAATCACAATAATAGTTGGGCAGAAAAGTTCATCAATTATATGCATAAAGGATTTTATTCTTTATCTTCTCCTATATGGTCAAACTTTGGTAGGGCCCGCGGATTACCTATATCCTGTTTTGGATCATACATTCCAGATGATATGGAAAAAATCTTGGGCAAAATTGCAGAAGTTGGCACAATGTCTAAAGTAGGCGGAGGTACTTCTGCATATTTTGGTGATGTTCGTTCACGCGGTGCAGAAATCTCTAGCGGCGGTAGTGCAACTGGAGTTCATCACCAATTAACAGTATTTGACGCTTTAACCAATTATATTTCACAGAGCAATGTGCGGCGAGGATCATTTGCAGCTTATTTACCAATTGATCACGGTGATATTGAAGAGTTTTTAGGAATTAGGGGTGAAGGAAATGCTATTCAAGATCTTTCCATTGGTGTCTCTATTAGTGACGAATGGATGAAAGAAATGATCGCTGGAGATAAAAAGAAAAGATCTATATGGGGCAAAGTTATTAAGAAACGTTATGAGTCTGGTTATCCTTACATATTCTTTTCTGATAACGCCAATAACGCTGCGCCACAAGCTTATAAAGATAAAGGTAAACGTATTCACGCTTCAAATCTATGCACTGAAATCTTTTTATCTGCAGAAGAAGATGAATCATTTGTTTGCGATCTATCTTCACTTAATATTGCTAAGTGGTCAGAAATCGTTGAGACTGATGCTATTGAAACATTAACGCAGTTCCTTGATGCAGTTATGACTGAGTTTATTAATAAGACTCGTGGTGTTAAAAATTTAGAAGCGCCCCACAAGTTTGCTATGACTCAAAGAGCTCTTGGTATAGGTGTACTAGGTTGGCATTCATATTTGCAACAAAAAAATATTGCTTTTGAGTCAATGGAAGCTAAACTACAAAACTCTCTTATTTTCAAGACTATTCAAGAAAGGACAATTGCAGCTTCTAAAGAAATGGCTATTGAATATGGTGTACCATCTCTTATGGAAGGCTACGGTTTACGTAATAGTTGTTTAGTAGCTGTTGCTCCTACTACGAGCAGCTCGTTTATTTTAGGTCAAATTAGTCCTTCAATTGAACCTCTTAATAGTAATTATTTTGTTAAAGATCTTGCTAAGGGTAAATTTACATATAAAAACCCAGAGCTTACAAAGGTCCTTAAAAAATATGATAAAGACGATAATACTACATGGAGAAGCATACTACAAAGGGGTGGCTCTGTTCAACATTTAAAGTTTTTATCCGATCATGAAAAAGAAGTGTTTAAAACCTTTGGTGAAATCTCGCAAAAAGAAATTCTTATTCAAGCCGCACAACGACAAAAATATATTGATCAAGGGCAGTCTATTAATATGATGGTTCCACCTTCAACAAAACCTAAAGAAGTTAATGAGCTACTTGTTTGGGCATGGGAAAATGGTATTAAGTCGTTGTATTATCAGCGTAGTGCAAATCCTGCTCAAGAGCTTGCTCGCTCATTAAACGAATGCACTACATGTGAATCATGACAAAAGAACAAGTTACCTGCCAAAGTTGCTCTGCAGAATATTATATTTTGTGGAATGATGATCTAGAAGACGATTACGGGAATCTAGTAGATCCTGAATACTGTCCTTTTTGTGGATCGAACCACATTTGTGTTGAAGAAGAATATTTATTAGAGGATGATTAATTGTGTATACGTACAAAATTAAAGAAATCACAAAAGTGGTTGATGGAGATACTCTCGATGCAATTATTGACTTAGGTTTTGGTATAACTAAAAAAGAACGTATTCGAATTGCTGCAATCGACGCGCCAGAAACGCGGACACGCAACCTTCACGAAAAAAAGTTGGGTTTTGAAGCAAAAGCTTGGCTTAAAAAGCATGTTGAATATTGTGATAACGTTATTATTAAAACTGAAAAAGAAGGAAAATACGGCCGAATTTTAGGTTGGTTATATACAGATGAGTTTAGTATTTCTTTAAACGAAGTAATGGTAGAAAAGGGTTATGCGTGGACTTATACTGGAAAGAAAGTTAAAAACTTCGAAGAACTCGAGCAAAAGAGAAAATCAAATGGATCATGGATTGAATAAATAATTCCATGTGGATTTATAATGGAGAGGAATTTACCTCTGATATGATCGAATCATATCATGGATTTGTATATGAAGTTACCGATACTCATAATAAAATGAAGTATATTGGTAAGAAAAAGTTTTGGTCAAAAGTTACGAGACCACCTTTGAAAGGTCGAAAAAATAAAAGAAGATCGCTAAAAGAGTCTGATTGGAAATCATATTGTGGATCAAGTGATCAAGTAAAAACTCTTGTAGAAGAACACGGAATCTCAAGGTTTGAGCGAAAAATACTTAGATTATGCGACTCACCTGGTGAAATGACTTACTATGAAATGAAAGAACAAATTGATAGAGATGTTCTTTTCAGGCCTGACGAATATTATAATGCTTTCATTGGCGGTAAAATTCATAGAAACCATTTACTAAAGAAAAAATAGTATTTACAATAGTTAGTTTTTAGGGTATAATATGAACTGAAAACAAAAACAGATTATGATTATTGTAGATTACAGCGGAATAGCCATTGCATCCATATTCTCACAAGATCGTCCTGAAGAAATTCAAGAAGGTCTTATTAGACATATGATTCTTAATTCTCTTCGGAGGTACAATGTTAAGTTTAGAAAAGAATATGGCGAAATGGTAATTGCATGCGATAGTACATCATGGCGTAAAGAAGCATATCCGCAATATAAAGCAAAACGCAAAAGCAATAGAGATGAATCACCATTAGACTGGGCTCATTTCTTCTCATTAATTAATGGTGTAAGAGATGAGATCAAAGAAAATATGCATTATCCTGTGGTTCAAGCAGACCGGGCAGAGGCTGATGATGTAATTGCAACACTTGTGAAATCTACTCAAGAGTTCGGTAATCATGAAGATGTAATGATTGTTTCTTCTGATAAAGATTTCTTTCAGTTACACAGATACCCTAACGTTAAACAATTCAGTCCAATGAAGCGTGATTTCGTAGGTGTCGATGATCCTGTCTTTTACAAATTTGATCATATTTGTCGAGGTGATTCAAGTGATGGTGTTCCAAACATTCTTAGTTGCGATGAGTCATTTACCAATGGTATTCGCCAAAAACCAATGTATGCCAAAAAGATCGCAGGATGGTATAATAGCTACTCTACTGAAGGAACAATGTCTAATCTATTAAATGATATGGGTCATGAGGCCTATCGCAATTTTTGTAGAAATAAAACGGTTATCGACCTTGACTGTATTCCTGAGGATATTACGCAAGATATTACCGATAAATATAATCTACAGACAAATAAAAATAAAGGAAAAGTGCTGACATACCTTATCGAAAAGAGATGTAATATGCTCATCGATTCAGTAGCAGACTTTCTTCCAGCAACCTAATTATTATGCAAAAATATATTCATGAAATCTTCGAAGAAACGTGTAAGCTAAAAAACCGCGATGATCGTATCGCGTATTTAAAGGAAAACGCGTTTAAACAAGTAAAGTCTGTACTACAGCTTTGCTATAATGACAAAATTGAATTAGATCTTCCTTACGGTCGACCTCCATTCGAACTATGTCCAGAAGGTCGAGAGCCTTCTCCTTTAGCTAATGCTTTTAGTTCTATTGGAGCTTGCGTTAAAAACAATGAAATTAACCGTGTAAGAAAAGAAAAGATTTTTATCGGCATTCTTGAACAATTATGCGAGAAAGATGCTCATATTCTTTGTGCAGCAAAAGATGGAACTATCACAACCTTGAATAACAAAGCATATTCTAAGATAACAAAAAGTCTTGTAGAAGCTTGTTTTCCTGAGATCTTGAAATAACAATTGTTATATTTTGTAGTGTACAATTAGTGCTATTTGTGCTATAATAGGTCCACAATGAATATCTTCGCCTTATCTGAAAATCCATCTACTGCTGCTAAGTGGCATTGTGACAAGCATGTAGTAAAGATGATTGTTGAAAGTGCTCAAATGCTTTCAACTGCTCATCGTATGTTAGATGGCACAGAAACAAGACGACCTTCATCTACCGGTAAAACAATGTCTAAATACTGGGAGTTAGATGATAACAGAGAAGATGTTCTTTATAAAGCTGTTCATATAGGTCATCCTTGTACGGTTTGGACAATGCAATCGCACGAAAATTACAATTGGCACTATTCTCTATTTAATGAATTGTGTAAAGAATATACACACCGCTATGATAAAGTTCATGCATCACAGACAAAGCTAATGGATTCATTAAAAAAGCTTCCAAAAAATATTAAAAAGTCTGCCATGCAGCCATGGCCTTTAGCAATGGGGTCAAATCCAGAATGTATAAATTATGATGATCCTATTGCTTCATACCGTGCATTCTACCAAACTAAACAAGAACGTTTTCCTATGGTATGGACAAAACGTAAAATACCAACCTGGTTTAAATCACTATGACATACGAATACATTTGCGATAAATGTGATAACAGATGGGAAGAATCTCATCCTATGAAAGATCGAAAATTGCCTGTGGGTAAAAAAGCTCCATGCTGCGAAGATGGAATTGTAAAAATGGCCATAACTGCTCCAGGTCTAAATTTTGATGGAGCAGTTTCACCCATAAGAAGAGCCGGATCTGGCTGGAATGACGTTCTAAAAGGAATTAAAAAAGCATCAGGAAAAGACAACACAATTGAACATTATTAAAATGAAAAAAACACTATTAGTATTAATTATTATGGCTGCGTTGACAGCCATAGTTAAAGGCGAAACAAAATATACTGTTATAATGTCCGGAGTAACATGAGGAGGATGTAAGGTAGATGTCAGTTCGGCATTAATAAAAACATTTAAAGCAACAAAAGTTACTATCGAAAAGGGAGAAGATAGAAAGCAAGTAGTAAAGTTTACGTCAGATAATAATAAGATTACTAGAAGGGCTCTAGATAAAGCTATTAATAATAAGAAGAAATATATCGTTTGGAAGATTAGAGGAGAAAGAAAAGTACCTGATCTTCCCAATCAGTGGCCAGACGGAACGTGGCATTTATTGCTCATCGAAAAAGAAGGCCCATGGATTAAAGCATAGTAAACAAAATATAATAAAATTTAAAAACTAAAAAATGAAAATAACAACACAACACACTTCACCTATAGAGGTAACTTTAAACGAAGAAGATCAAAAGAATATTACCGCAACATATTTAGAAAAACTTTTTGATTGGAATAGGAATTATTTTATCGAAAATCGTGAAGTGAAAATATGGACTACTCACTATAGCAGTCACTCATGGGATAGTGTTGATGTTGTTCGAAAAGCAACTAGTCGCGATGTTCTTGTTGAAAAAATATTCCAACATCTTTACAAAAGTTAATTCGTGCCAAGAAGAAATACAAAAAAGAACGAAAACAATCTCAGTGATCGTGACATCGATGAACTTGCTGTATATTCTAATAATATGCAGCACATTAAACCGATTACAGATTCTCAGAAAAAAGCCTATGAATGTTGGGCGAAGGGAAATAATCTGATTTTGTCAGGTGCTGCAGGTTCAGGTAAAACGTTCATTGCAATATATCTAGCTCTTCAAGAGCTTATTAATAACCGTAAAAAGCGTTTAGTAATTTTAAGATCGGTTGTTCCTACTCGAGATATTGGATTTTTGCCCGGAACACAAGAAGAAAAAGAAGCAGCATACTTGACACCATACATTGGTGTTGTAAGTGAAATATTTAATAATAATCCATCACTCTTTTCATCCTTTATTAAGAATGGAACAATTGAATTTCTAACAACATCGTTTATTAGGGGTATTACATTGAAGAATGCAATTGTCGTAGTTGATGAATTTCAAAATTGTAATTTTCATGAACTTGATTCAATTATCACACGCATCGGTAAAGGTTCACGTGTGATTTTCTCTGGAGATTATTACCAGACGGATTTTACAAATAAAAAAGAAAAAGAAGGTATTGGAGAGTTTCTAAAAATTATTGAATGCCTAAAACATTTTGAAAAGATTGAATTTGATTGGAAAGATTGTGTAAGGTCAGGAATGGTCAGAGACTATCTTATGACCAAAGAAAAAATGATTGAAAATAATGTAATCAACATTGCTAAATAATGAATAAAATATTTGAACACGCTGATATTCAGCTTGAGTACGAAGATCTGCCGGCAAAAACAGAAAAGACTGGTCGCGTATATACTACACCAGGAGGAATTAATTATCCTTCAGTAACCACTGTATTAGGATACCGCGACCGCTGGAAATGGGCTCAGTGGAGAAAATCGATCGGTGAAGAAGAAGCAAATCGTATTACACGTCATGCTACAACACGAGGAACAGCAGTGCATAACATTGCCGAACGATATATTAATAACGAAGAAGATTTTATTCGAACTGATAATGATAAAATGCCTCATATTCAGTTTGGCTGGAAGACCCTTAAAAACGTTATTGACGATCGAATTGGTAAAGTATACATGCAAGAATGTACTCTATATTCCGATGACTTAAAGATTGCAGGCCGCGTTGATTGTATTGCTGAATTTGACGGTGAACCAGCCATTATTGATTTTAAAACATCTAGTAGAGTAAAATCAGAAAACGAAATTAGTACTTATTTTATGCAAGAATGTGCTTATGCGATTATGTTTAAAGAGCACACAGGAATCGATATTAAAAAACTGATTACTATTATGGTAGTAGACGGCGATCCTAAACCAATTGTATTTGAACAAACTGTTGACGATTGGGAAGATAGGTTAAGAGAAGAAATTGACTATTACTATAATCGATAAATTGTTATGATTGTTGTAACGGATTGTGATGGTGTTCTCCTTTCATGGTTTCATTCATTTGAATGGTGGATGAAAAGAAAGGGATATAAAGCTGTCACGATTTCGTACGACGTATCAGAGCAATATGCCATTAGTAAAAAACACGCTACAGATCTTGTAGAAATTTTTTGTGAGTCTGCTGCAATCGGTTACCTACCTCCTTTAAAAGATGCAATTAAATATGTACGAAAGCTTCACGAGGAGCAAGGAGCCGTTTTCCACTGCATTACATCAATCGGAACTGATCCGTATGCTATAAAACTACGAGAGCAAAATCTCAATAGGGTATTTGGAGAAACTGTTTTTGAAAGGATTCAGTGTTTACCTTGCGGTGCAGACAAAGCTGAAGCCCTTGAAAGATATAAGGGATCCGATTTTGTATGGGTCGAAGATAAATTAGAAAACGCAAATCTAGGAGCTAAAATGGGTTTAAGATCATTTTTAATAGACCATCCTTACAATAGAACAGGAGTTGAACACGATGATGTTACTAGGGTTAATAATTGGGAAGAAATTTACAACCATATTGCATAATGAAAAAGGTAGCATTTTTAAATTTAACTTATAACGCGTTTAACAAAAACGACATTTGGAAAGATTTTTTTGATCAAGGTTCTAACTCAGAATATAACCAAAACTCTTTTAATTTGTATATACACCCTAAAGATAACTCTCAATGTGTATTTTCTGATTACTTTATTGACAATCGCGTAGAAACTGGTTGGGGTCATTTTTCATTAGTTGAAGCTACTATTGAGTTGATGAAGGCAGCTCTAGAGGATGAAGATAATGAATATTTTACGCTTATTAGTGACTCACATATTCCGCTATATTCATTAGAGGAGACAATAAAGCTGATCGAGAAAAAATATAGTAAAATGACGTTTAGCACTCATGGAGCGATAAGGACAAAACAAGCAAGTCAAAGAGTTTTAAAATATGGAGTACAAGGAAACCATCCTTTTAATTTGTATAATGCAGTGTGTCAATTCTTCGTATGTAGAAGAAAGGATGCAATTAAGTTTATTGAAACCTTTGATCACTTTTCTCAATTCTTCGTTAAAAATGAAATCATTTTTGCCGATGAATTTTATTTCTGGGCTGTTGCAAGAGAGTTAAAAATGAATTTTGATATTGGTCAAGCATCTACATATTCTGACTGGCATGAATATCCAATTGAGGGAACAACCAGAATTTCTAGGCAACCACGCGAAATGCATTTCTTAAATAGTTTAGTATTGAAAACTCTTAGAGGTCAAGGTTTTTTATTCGCGAGAAAAGTTATGCCGACCACTGAAATATCTGCAGATATTTTTAATTAAAAAAAGGGGTGTAGCTTAAAGGTTAAAGCAGTCGACTCATAATCGATTGAGTGTGGGTTCGATTCCCTCCGCCCCTATTTTAAAAAACATAAATAAACTACATGAGTGCGATAGATCATATTAATAAAACAATTAAAAATCTTAGAGATTCTATTCATCAATTGGAAGATCTGAAAAAAGATATGCTGAAAGCAGAAGAAAATTCTAGTGCAGAATATACGAGTGGCGAAACCTCTGCAGAATATACGAGTGGTGAAACCTCTTCAGAATATACGAGTAACGCTAAAACAAGTTGGGTACATAAGAAGCCAGCCGCGCGTTCCTGGGAGAGTAGTGCGGAATATTTTTCTTCTGAATTCTAGAACTTGAACTAGATGAAATCGAGAAAACGATTATTTACAATAATTTTATCTTGTGAAAAGTATGCGTTTAGAAGGGAATTCCAAAATACTTCTCGACTTGGTGATTACATGTATTTTATCGGTAAGCCGGGGTTATCCTCTCCTTTAGTTAAATGGCAAGGTAGTGTGGGGACAGTTTATTTACCTTGTCCAGACAATTATGAAAGCCTAACCCAAAAAACTTTAATGGCTGTTAAGTGGGCAGTTGAAAATAAAGATTTCGACCTTTTATTGAAAACAGATGATGACGTAATTTTCTTAGATCAATTTGATGATGTTGTATATGATGCTTCAAAATATGATTATTCTGGTGCTTTAGAAAATGGTGGATATAATTCTAGTTGGCATGCTGGTAAATGCGAAAATAAAATGTTACACACCGAGAAGTTTTTTATTCCACCAGTATGTTATTGCCAGGGGTGTGTGTATTTTTTATCCAAAAAATCAGCTTTGATCTTAGCAAACCACAAACTTGGAGATGATTATTGTATCTATGAAGACGCAGAGGTTGGAAATATATTAAGCAAATCTAAAATTTATGCTAGGCGTATTGATGTAAGAAAGGGATTTGAATTTTATTTTTAAGTAGAACCTAAAAAAATTATAAATAACCTCTATGGAACCCGAGAAGTCTATTATTAAAGAATTTTTAAGTGGCGGATGGTTGGTGCCTCTCATTGGAGCTGCTGCAATGTTTGCTAGACTTTTGTCGGGCGACAATGGTTTGTCAATGAAACAACAATTTAAAAGGATTATGACAGCCGCTATAGCAGCAGGTATAGCTTGGTTTGTATTAGAGCAAACAGATGTATCATCGCTAACAAAGGCAATTACTTATGGTATTATTGGCGTAATAAGTCCAGAGGTTATTAGTGGTATAGTAAGACTTGGTGAAAAATTTGCCAAAAATCCAGAAAAATTTCTTAGAAAATGAGACCTAAATTCATCGTATATTGTTTAGCCGCTATTTGTTTGGCCTTCGCCGGCAAGGGGCTAATTCTCACTGAAAATATTCAAAACACACTAAAGGAAAATGCTCGACAATCTGAGTCTTCAATTATGGAGATAGGTATGTGCTTTGATTGGTATGGTGTGATTATAGTTAATTCAGTTATAAAAACCTCTCATGGAGTTATTACTCCTGCAGAAATGGTAGAAACTTTAGAAAAAGAAAGGGTTTATAAAGACGAATATCTAGAAGGCTACAAGAAGGATATAACGCCAAAAGAAGTTGAATATGCAAACTTTGTTTTTGAACAAGAAAAGAAAATAAGCATTTTAGTTAATCAATTAATTGAATGGGGAAATACCAACAATATTGAAATGATTAAGTCATCAGTTCCTAAAATGTACGAAATGACTGATCCTACAATTGATGCTATCAACAATATTATGGATACAAAAATGTATTATAATGAAGAGCAAGCTGAATTATTAAACATTAAAATTAAAAAATATAGCGAATTTATGATATTAGCTATCGTTTTATCAATTGTAATGTCGATATGTGCTGGATTTAGCAGGAGATGTTCGTAATGAATAATTTGTGGAGGATATGGTGTAAGACTATGGGAGAAAAAGTAAGTTCTGACTCCCGTGAGGCCGATATGGCTGCTATTATTAGAACAGTATGGTGGTTTGTTCATATCACAACGTGCGGTTTCATTATTGCAAATACAATCAGACATTGGTAAATCATGAGTTTTGAAAATTCTACATTAGATGATCTAGGACGTCCCGTTTATAAGATAGTCCACAAAGATGAATACACCGAAGAATGGTGGTTTAAATATGACGATAAGGGAAAAAGAATATGTGCAAAGCATATCAAACGATTCAAAGCAGCATTTTAAATCGTCCTAACTCATTAATAATTAGCTATTTAATTTTTAAAGTAGCAGTCGTCATCATAACTCGTTGATAGCCAATAGCTTATTGTAAAGTGTTGGTAACCAATGAGTTACGTAGTTTTTGCTAAAAAACTAAGAAAATTTCGAAAAAAAGGCAAAAAAAGTTTACGGCCTAAATCGTTGGTAATCAACAAGTTGTGTAAAAGGCCCAAAAAAAGTGCTCAAATTTGCAAAAAGGGTATTTACATTTCTTAGAAACTATGCTATGATATAACCATAATCGAGCAAGAAACTATGAAAAAACTCACTTACAAAGCGGTAGCACAGGAACACTCTCACGGTGATGACGGATACTATGCCGGTGAGGGTATTGTATTCAGTAACTCGGCACTAGATGCTATTAAGAAGGCTAAAAAGCTTGCTTATGATCGCCTCTCGCAGAACGAGGCTGAAGCCGAAGATTCAGCTGTTTCTATCCTTGCTACTATCGAGGTATTCAAAAACGGTAAAGAAATCATTAACGAGTGTTATTAACTATGAACGAAAAAAAATTGGAGGAAGCACCTTACAGTTCTACTGATATAGCTGAAGGGGTTTATATGTCTCACGAAAATATTGAGGAGTACATTATGGATTTCGTTAAAGGCAATATCGAAAATAGTAGAGGCCATCAACATATGAGGGAAATACTAGACGACATCATCCTTGACCTTTCTAATTTTAGAAATGCACTAGCTACTCCAGAGCAATATTTAAAAAAGAATTTACTTTAATAATTATGACAATAGAACTTACTGACAGCGATAAGGAATATGCTAAGAGACACGGTCTCTCTTACGAAGATATGAGAGCCTTTAAGGAGGATCAGATTCGTGAAGAGGAGATGATGGTCACTTGGTATCAGATGAAAGAGAAAGAACGAAAAGACTTTGAAAATAGTCCGCAATCTATTTACGCAGCATGGTAAACAACACTAAAACTATGACAGATAAAACTACTTTAAAAATTGCAGAGGCTGTTTCAAAGTTAGCTCCCCGTTACACTGAAGACGCAGATCTTCTAATCTCTCAAATTGTTAGAGATCTAAATCTTAAATCTGAAGCAGAGCTTAGTTTCTGCAAACAGATGGTTGATAATGCAATCAGAGTCTGCAAAAGCGGTAAAGGCTTTGGTAGAGATGCTGCAGCCTGGAATTTGGCTAGATTCAAAAAAGTTTACTAAGAACACAAAAAAAGATTTACATAGCGCTAAATTCGTGCTATAATGGAACCACAATAAAGCAAGAAACTATGGATGAAAACAAAAAAGAACTTCACGAGGTCATGCTCGATATTAAACCTAGCGGGGATGAAACGGAAGTTTTACTTGGAGAACTTGATATTGTAATGAACGTTGTAAAACGACAAAAGAAGCAAGACATCGAGGTTTTCAATAATCTAATGAAGATGATTGATGAAATCAAATAATTTGTCAAGTGAGTATAAACACGGTTAAGCGATAGAATAAGACGTTAAATAATGAACTATCGTGGGAGTAAGGGTGCCCTCAGAGAAAGACCAAAAAAAAACATAAACATTCTGCCCAGTACCAAGCCTTATCAGCATTTTAGAATGACAGGAGTAGTAAGATACTTTAGGGTTTACAGGGAGTGGCTACCCTGCCAGAATGATAAATTTTAGGAAAGAGAAAGATGCGGGTTCGAATCCCGTCAGTGACTAAAGGGCCGCTGATTCTCGGAAGGTTTGAGACAGACTCTTTCTTAGTCCAGAAGCTGGTGGTCGACCCGGCAGACGGACGAAATAAAAAAACAAAAACAATACATAGATAATAAGGACCTGAGTACGTACCTAATAAACTAAACTGCTCATTACTTTAAAAAACAAAATATGACCCGGTGGACTAAAAAGGTAAGTCACCTCTCGGCAGAAATGCTAGCAAAGCTGCAACCCAGCGACGGCTCGGTAGAGAGGGATTGCAGGTTCAAATCCTGCCCGGGTCTGCTCCTAGCAAATAACGAGGCGTCAAAATCTTCACGCCTACAACCTGAAAGGGAGAGGCTAGGTGGGAGTAAAGCAAAACAACTAATACACCGATAAATTATGTTTTTAGTAGAGAGAGGCGGAGTACAGCATTACGTAAGATTTCTTAAGAAT
>CETN01075264.1_pt1 | contig 14348 bp, 22 predicted proteins | sample 531301 | NCBI WGS metagenome assembly CETN01 (sample SAMEA2622656, study PRJEB7988) | marine metagenome | isolation source: saline water (ENVO:00002010), including
TAGTGTGTGTTTTTTAAATTATACTTAAATATAAGAACTTTATTTCGGGGAGGCAACTATTTCCCCAGTTATTTTTAAACTAATTCAATCATAGTCATAGGTACATTGAATGTACTCATTCCGAACTCAACTCTAGTTCTAGTTCTATTTACTTTAATTACCCTACCGATCTGACCAGCTACCTTAGGGTGATTAACTGTAACCTTCATACCCGGTTTAAGTGATTGTTTAGTATCATGAGCTCTCAATTCGATCTCATTATTGATTCTAGTTCTCCAATCTTTTAATTCTTTTAGTGACATTGTACTTAATTGCATAGCGTGATATTATTTATTTATTTATAATATAAATATAAGAACTATTTTACAATTTTCCAACTGTTTCCCCAACTTTCTCCCAGAAAAATACAAGTTTTTTCCGTAGTCTCCCAGGCAGAATATACACGTCCAAGAGGGATTCCATGGGGGAGAGAGGGGGTTATATAGGAAATTTCAGGGGCTCGCGACACACGGACATGATATTCTCATATGAATAATACGCTTTCAACCCTATATATGCATATATACGTATATTACGATATATCGATATAACACTCTCTCTCGTACTACACTATAAACAAGGACCGGACGAGCAGCTATGCTTTGCTGCCCGCATGCGTTCCTGTTCTATCCACCTCCAGTACCTGTTCCATCGTACAATACCCCTTATAATCCGTTTAAGCATCTCGCTCTCCTTTATAAATATAATTATACCATAAGGCTGCAAGACCGAACATTCCGAACACACTCAGGAACATGTACAGTATATACATAGGTGATCCTCCATCTGTAATCAATGCCGGCCATCCCATGATCAATGCCCATATAACAAATATCCAGAACACATTCTTCTCGATCTTGTTCTCTATATACACGGTCTTCTCCAGGTTCATTAGTCGGCTCAAGGCATCCTGCATATCCTTACCGTACGCCGGCTGTTTATGTACGCGACCATCTTTCTCACAGATAGTTATCATATACTTGCAATACCCTTTATAGGTAGTTGATTTCTTAATAATACGACAATCGATAGCCCTTCGACGGTCATACTTATGCTTTCTTTTCATATTCTTCATTTTTAAAAATCTGGATCATCTGGATCAACCTCATCGATCAAATGATCTTTAACAAACTGTTTCCACCATTCGGTGATACTATCGATCCACCGTTTCATTGTATCTCGCTTTCACTTTATCCACCAACTCTTCGTCTGAAGGATACTCCGAGTCATCGTATGTATCTAATCTTTTGTTAGGATCATCATATACATCGATTATTCTGGATTTCTTCACCTCTTTGACTTCGAAATCGTTCACATTCATACCAAAAGCTTTATGAGTGAGTGCCTCTGCTTCCGTGCATGACGCTGCATTCACTAGGTATCTTTCGGTAATTCGCTTTGCTTTTCCTTTGTCGTCAACGTCTACGTGTTGACATGTAACTTGATAATAAGTAATCATTTTTTATCCTCTTTTAATTTAATTAAACATTCTCTTAATTTATCTATTAACACTGCAACCTCATCCGGTTCCATTGTAACTGCACAACATACATTCACATTATCTTCTATTTCTTGCAATATTTCTAATGCTTCATCCATGCTATTCGTAACTAACCTCGTCTCCTACAACTACCACATTGTTCATATCATTACGGAACTTCTTCGAGTTTCTATCCTCGATTTTATTCCAATGCGATACAATATCCAAGTTGATATACGCGCTCATTACGTCCTTAGCAAACGCCATATCCGGATACTTGAGAGCAATAATATTTCTCCCTTCCGCGTTCTCGATATAAAATCCGCCGCGTTCTCGGGCGCTCAACTTGCATCCCGGATATAATTTTTCTACTCTCTTACGAGCTTTTTTATATTGTGACTGTCTTCTTTCTATATTCATATTATTATTTTTAATCTGCAAATGGTTGATCGTCTTGATCAGAAATAATATCATCTATATTATTTATTTGATCCTTGAAATCTCTATTTCTATTAAATTGATCGATATTCCATTGATTACTTTTATCTACTTCCGCTTCTAACTTATCCATTTCTTCTTCAGATATAAATTCTATTTCATTATCTTCTAATTTTACAAACTCATCTCTTGTTATCTCTACCTGAACGTAATCAGGCCAGTTAGTAGATTGAGGAGGTCCAAACTTATAATATTTAGTAATTTTACCAGATATAACATCATTTTTATGTATCCATATTAATACTTTCATAATTATCTCTCAATAAAAGTTTTATTCAACGTTTTAGCTAAAGGAATCAATTCCGTTACTCCAACATAAGCAGTAGAATCTTTTCCGTATTTTTTATCGAACGATGCTCTAGATCTATCACCAAGATCGTTACCATCAATAAAGTAGCTCAATACCTTTATACCAGCAGCTTTCATATTCATTACTTGCTTTCTAGTATGAGTATCAGCATTATCACCCCAGTAAGCAAAGGCACCAGCTTCGAAGTAAGGCTCACCATCACTAAAGTTAATAAAGTACTTATCAGTAGATTTATCACCCATATTAGTAATCTTATCTTGAATAGCTTCGAAACAAAGTCCAGCAGGAGTAGTACCACCAGCTCTCAAGTACTTAAATAACTGAGTAATTTTAGAGAACTTATCCGTTCTAGAATCATAAGCAATAAACATTAAAGGCTTACAGTTACCGTTACCACCGTCTCCAACGATACTTCTATAACTAATAACTACATTCATATTATTAGTCATACTAGCAGCTTTAGCGATCGCAACCGCAGCTACTTGAGCGTTTCTCCATCTATCACCATTCATAGATCCAGAAGCATCAATAGATAAATGAAGACATACATCGTTATGACTAGAAGTCAATACTTTCTGAAATACAGCTTCTGCACCGTAACCTAGACTAGCAACAGCTCTTCTATCTAATTTACCAGTTCTCAAACGATTATACTTAAGAGTATTAGCTTGATTACGAACTTCTAACTTTCTACCTAACATAGTACCTAATCTAATACCTCTATTAATCGTATCCTGCTGATAATTAGCATTTTTAACACCATACTCAGAACTATCATAAAGTAAGCAATCGTAAACACTAGCATCTATAAGCTCTTTATTAAACTTCTCGATAACAATACAATCAACAGTAGGCTTTTTCCAAGCATTCCAGTTACCATTAGCACCTTTACCAACCTCTTTAGCAGAAGCTCCTGACTTACTAATAGCCTCAACTTTCTTTTTATCAGCTTTAGACATTCTAGACTTCTTAACGTCTCCATTCATAAAGTCTTTTTGCTTTCTAACAGCGTTATTAAGCATACCTTTCTCTCTAGAAGTAAGCTCTACATTTCCACCATTACCACCTTTAGCATTTTCACCTTCAGCAGTAGATCCATCATCGTTACACTGACCTTCAGGAGTTTTAGACTCTTTACTTTGACCACTCTCACCATTCTCACAATTACAATCAGAAGGATCTTCCTCTTCTTGCTTTTTAGCTTCAGCACCCATAATACAAGTATCAATAACAAGATATATCTCTTTAGCAACTTCAAGAGCATCATTAGAAGTCTTAAGTCTAGAAATATTACCAAGATCTAATAGTCTCCAAATCTCTCTCAATCCCTCAAGAGCATCTAAATCTCTATTCTTATTAGTAATATTGATAAGTCTAAACATATAAGATTCCCAATCTTCAGTTCTATATTCAGTAGACTTAAGACCTTTATCGATAGATTTCGAGTTAAAATACTTATTATACATAGAATCATAGTAAGGTCTATAACCAGGAGCTGAAGTATAGATAAAATTATCAATTCTTCTATCTTCAACTACATTCATAATATCTTTCACTCTAGTCTGTACAGTCCAAGAATCAACATCTTCTCTAGTAAGATCTTTAGTATGGATACCAAGATTATTTAACAATTTAAAATCAGATAACTTAATATGAGAACCTTCATGAAGAGCTAAACCAACAGTAGCATCGAAGTTATTATCTTTTACATTAGCAGAAATAGTAACTTTCTTACCATCAGTAAAAGAATCACTTCCTTCGAACTTCACAGGTATATTCTGACCAGTTACAATCTGAACAAAATTACCTACAGCTCTCAAAGTAGAAGCTAGTTTTACATAATCCTTACCTTCTGATACTTTACCAGTTAATACATCTTCGTTAGAGTTCCAGTCTCCTAACCAAAAATTTGAATGCGATCTAAACATATCTTATAGCGTTTTTATTTATAATATAAATATAAGAACTATTTCTCAGGGAGGCAACTTTTCTCACAGTTATTTTCACTTTTTTTCTGATCTTTTTCAAGTTCAATTTGCTTCTCTAGATACTGTGTATCAGACAAAGCTATAACTTCACCGTTAATTTCAACGATGTTAACTCTCTCACCTGTCAGTGTGCATTTAAAATCTGTAATAAGTAGCATATCTTAACTTTTTAATTATATCTAAATATGGTAAAAAAATCTCAGACTAGCAACTATTTCCACAGTTATTTTTCTAAAAATCCACCATTTTCTTTGAAATCTCTTTTACCTGCTCTCGAGTTACATGGATTTCCAACCTGCAAATAGTAGCAATTAAGACATAGAACTCTCAAATTATCTAATTTATGATTTGTTTTATCACCGTCTATCCAATCTAGCATAAGAGGTACTGTATAGTCAGTCATTCTACGTTCATCAAAACCACATGATTCACATTCTTCAGCTTTATAAGCTTCTACAAATAATCTTTGTTTTAGTTTAGATGGAGGGTGATCAGGATGCTTACCTTCAATAACTTCATTTATAGGATATCTATTTTTATAACCTTTTCTAGATTTATGCTTAAGTCCTATCCCTCGTTGATTTTTATGTACTTCAAATAAATTTTTCCCATCAGAGTCAAAATATAATTCAGCATACTTTTTGTAAGTTCTATAATCAACACCAAGAAATCTAGCAGCTGACCTATTAGATTGTGAATTATCCATAGCATGACGTATTTCACTCTCTAAAATATTAAAACTACCACCTCTACCGTTTCTTTTAAACTTCTTTGCCATTATATTTTACGCCACCAATTTCATACGGGCAGTTATGTAACTCTTTAGACCACCTTTTACACTCTTCTAAACACTGTTTATATCCTCTAATTATTTTAGCTTCAATTTTAGTATTATCGTTAAGATGTAAATTAATTATCCATTCATCTTTAGTATTTCTTTCCAAAGGTATAAGATATGCTTGTAAATACATTATTTTACCTCCACATATTTAAAGGGTATATCTCCCCATGTTGTTGTTGTAACCCAATATTTATCCATCGCGTAACTCCTTATGTTTACTTCTATATTTCAGCATTACGTAAGTTAATGATGAAGATTTTATATCATAATTATATAAAAGATTAATCATTTTTTTACATGCTGCTAAATGATATAAATTCTTACTTGAATTAATACATTCAATAACTTTATGAACTGCTCTATTCTTAAGTGTCATGTTTTTTATCATATCAAAATATAAGAAAAAAATAGTTTATATGCAACTATTTCTTCATCCTAATATTAATATCAGGATATTCTCTCATAGTATTAATAACTATGTTTCTTATTTCATTTTTATCTAAATCTTGAACTATTTTTTTCTCAACTATAACAGGCTCTACCTTTTTTTCAGGTATTATAACTAAATCTTTATTTTCTATTTTACGTTTAGATTTAACTTTTTCAAAAGCAACATTAGCTGCGATAACCATTGTTACTGCTAATGGATCGAATACAAAAATAATTAGTAGCATAAACCAGTTAACTATTTGCTCCATTGGTTTATTAGTTAAATTAGCCATATATTTTAAAGGACCTAATTCTCTAGCTGATTCGTTACCTATTTGCATTTCTAATATTTTTACGTCATATAGCGCTATGCTATCAGTAACTGCAGATAAATTATCTTTGGTTTCAGATAATTCATTCTGTTTTATTTTCCTTACTCTAGATGAAGTAGTAGTAACTAATTGTCCAGATTCTCTATCTACATACTGAATCATAGTAGGGTTAGCTAAAGCAGTAGTTAATTCACTTACTCTTAATTTATAATCATCTCTAGATTCTATAAATCTTGTTCTTTTAGCATCTAATATTTGAACTTGCTTATCTAAAAACTGAGATTCAGTATTTGTTTCTTGAAATGCACCTGAAAGAAATCCATATATACCACCTGAAGTGATTATCATCAATATGAATACTGCTAATACTAAATATGTTCTTAACCATTTATTAATATCGGTCCAATATTGATATAATAAAGATGCAACTACTAATTTAGCTGCCTCTAAAGCTCCTGCCATTATAATTACTTCAAAAGAAGCTCCTGCAAATAGTTTACTTAATCCAAAAACTGAATAAAAAGCTGCAGATACAGATACTGATAGAGCTGATAGAGCAACTACACTTGGAAATAAATACTTTTTCATAACTTACCATTTTCGACAAGACCAGTACCTTGCTTTAGTTTTAGGTCCTGGATTATCACAATTATGTCTTGCTCTAAATGATTTTCTTCTTGCTGGATTATCTTTCTTAATACTCATACCTTTTTGTCCAAAGTTTACTTTAACTACATTACCTTTAGGATTTTTTACATAAACTTTGAATTTTTTTACATCACCTTGCATTATTTTATTAAGCTTTACTTTTCTACCTTGATATTCTGCTTCTTGAAATAATACAGGTTCAGAATGTTCGACTATTTCTAAACGTAATTTATTACTTCTATAAAGTACGTTTTCACTTTTACCTTTCTTTAGTTTATTACCAGCCTTAACAGCTGCTTTATAAGCTTTTGACCCTTTACGAGCTGATCTCTCTCCACGTTTCTTCTTCTGATTGATATTATGCCATAGTCCTTTACTTTGTTCTTTCATTACTTTCTCCCTGATTTCATATTAGCACACCAGTGATACATCTTTCCCTTCTCACCACCATACTTTTTAGCTTTAGCTCTTAAATCAGTTACTGAGCCTTTACAACTAGCTCCTGAACGTTTTACTCTTCCAGGTCTACTTTTACCCTTTACTTTACCATCTCTAAAGTTTTCATCAAATTTATCATATCCTGATCCATAAGGTGCTGCTTTACCATCATGATCAGTTACTGCATTCTCTTTCATAGATTTATATATTCTAGCAGCTACTGATTTAGCTCGTTCTTTAGATAATCCTGGATTATCTTTGTAAGTAGCTTGATATATACCTTTAAGAGTATAATTTCTGCCTTTCTTTAATGTTACTCTATATCCTTTGCCTTTAAATGCTCTTTTACCAGCATCTTTTGAAGGATCTTTAGCACTTGGAGCTTTACCGTGATGAAACTCTTTCTTTAATAAATCTGGTCCAGCAGGCTTCTTACCTTTTTTTCCATTAATACCGTATCCGCAAGTGCCTTCTTTAACTTTATCAGGAAGTTCTTCGTAATCCTTTTTAGTCATTTTACTTGCTAATTTTTCAGCTGCATCTTTATCAGTAGCAAACATAAATCTTTGTTGAGCTTTAGATGCAAACTTTTCAGCTATTTTCTTTAAACTTGTTTCACTTTTCTTAACTGAATTAATATATTTTCTATATACTGCAGCTTGAGCAGTTTTACCAGCAGCTTTAGCTCTTTGTTCCATTGCTACCGCAGCTTGAACTTTATGTGCGTGTTTTTTACCTGATGATTTTATTTTACTTACAGAAGCTTTTGCATCTTTTACTGTAGCAAATTTAAGACCATGAATAGTTCCTTTAGGATTTTCATCTGTATATAGATCAGAATGAGAAGATGAACCTCTATGTTGACCTTTCTTCCTTGGAATTCTAGGAGCTTCAAATAATATATTTTTTAACTTAATCACCGTCAATCTTACCTATTTCTGGATGGTACCCTAACCAAACAAATTTAGGATGACCAAATGATTTACCATGTTCTCTGAAATCGTCAGCAGGAGTATTAGCTGCTCTTAATTCAGCTGAAACTACATTATCAGGAGATCCATACCAGTAAGCTACATCGTACCCTCCATCATTTTTCCATCTTACTATAAGTCCACGCTTATGTTCATCAGTATCAGCTTGTAAAACTATTGTTTTACCCTTAGGTATTCTAAGGTCAGCATTAATCTCTACCGGCTCTTCGTGAGAATCTTCTTTAATAATATCTTTAAGTTTGATTCGTTTCATAATAATAAATATCAGCCTTTACGCCAACCACCACCTAAACTCTTATATTTTTTAGCAGCCCATGCGTTAGCATAAGCAGACGGATATACATCAAACTTTTTTCTTGCTTGAGCTAAAGCGTATGCCCATTTAGATGGCTTTGTAGGTTTATTTTTTTCTACCAATCTATTAATTTCTTGTAATTTTTGTTCTGTTGATACCATTTTTGGTTTCTTCCCTGGTTTACCCGTGCCTTTATAAGCAGCACGTTTTCTTCTAGTTGCAGATGCTTTATCTTTCTTACTCATACTAGCAGCTTTAGAAGCTGGTACACATTTAGGATATGCTCGTTTACCACCAGCTCTAGATTTACTATCAGCGGAAGCACCACATTTTGGATGCTTGCCGCTTTTAGTTTTACGAGATACATCAACCCACTTCTGACGAAACCATTTACCTAGCCCGCCTCTTACTTTATTTTCAGTTAATATGTCTCTTATTTTAATCATAATTGTGTATCAGGATACCAATCATCCCATTCATCTGGCTCTAAATTATACAATGTCATCACTCGTTAATAATGTATACGTAAAATTATTATTCCATTTATCTCTTGCAGTTTGACAGATATCTAAAAATGAATGCCAATCATCATTAGATGCAATTACTTGACACCCTGCTGACCATTTATCTACATATGTAGAAGTTTTGCCTGCATATTTGGTGGCTCTATGAATATTAATACCAAATAAACCTTCGTCTATAGTAGTATCATCAAAATCATAATGTCCATCTTTATCTCTATCTCTATATACTTTTACAGATCTATGTTGTCCTAAAGCTAAATACCTTCCTTGATGTAATCTTAACTTATGAGATCCTCTGTATTGACCTGGTACTAATATAGCACATCCTTTATCTAACATAGGATTATCCATCCAATCATCACCTGGATCAGTCGTACATTCATAACAATGAAACTTCCATTCACCTTCATCTTTATACGATATAGTAATATGGTCATCGAACTTATTAGTCACTCTAGTTCCTGTAGCCATATTTCTTATTCCAACGATATTAACGTTATAATCGCCATTCTCAAACCATTTATAATCTTTAGCTTTTACGGCAGCTTCTACCTGTTCTCTTGTATACATATTCTTATTTCCTATTTGCAAATTTTTCTAAACCTGCTATACCGAAGCAACCTAGAACTACCATCACAAATGAATTATAGATTGCTTCATTTATTACTAAATCATTCCCGACCCATCCTGTTATTACGTCGGCTAACATTACAACAACCATAACGACAAAAGCGCAAAAACCTATAATACTTTTTTCGTTCCAAGTGTTATCATCTTTAAATATATTTTTCCAGCTCATATTACCTCTTACAATATGCTTTTTTATTACAGTGAGTAACCCAGTATGCCCATCCACTTGCAGCTACTAAAAATATTAGTCCCCACCAGCCATTTATACTAAATAAATAGCCAGCTACTACTGCTAATAAATATCCACCATAACACTTTATATAGCATTTTATCTTATCAATTAATCCAGATTCTACTGCTTCTTTATATTCTTCTACGATTTTATCGTCAATTTCAGTTCTATCTAGTATTTCATGTAATTTATTCATTACTTTTTCATCAATAGTTGTTTTCTCTAATAATTTATCAACAACTTTACTTAATTTACTTTTACCCATTTTTATCTCCTAAAACGAATCCATTAATATTTCGTCAATTTTTTCTTGTACCTCTTCTTTAGTTGCTTTCATAGCAAAAGATATATCAGCTTGAAAACGTTTAACTTCTTCACCTTCGTAAAAAATAATAATAGTCGGTACAACAACTATTTCATATTTATCTTGAGCTTTAGTATCAGTTGCTATATCACATTTTTTAATTTTAGCATCTTTTAAATCACCTACCCATTTAACATCAGCAGCTGAATTCCAACCGGCATTGAAATGAACAATAGTAAGTTCACTTCCTACTTTTAATGTCTGTGTCATACCAAACACTGGAATCATTAAAAGTAGTATTAGTTTAATTAATTTCATAACTATCTCCTGTTTAATTCGTCGATTTTTTCTTCTATTCTATCAAGATCTTCTTTTATTTCTTCGACATCTTCTTGAGTATTTTCTATCGTTAAACGTATATTCTTATCTTTCATATCAAATTCCATACGCGTTACATCTGGTGGTGGAGGGATAGGCAATTCTTTAGCTTCTTCTATATCAGCTTGAAGAGCAAACCACATACCAATAATTGTAGCCATAGCAAAACCTATTGCTATCAATGTTTTTATACTAACCTTAAAACCTGTGTCTTCATTTAATTCTTTTGCCATTTTAATTTACTCCTACCTTATTACGTAGTTAATTCCTACGCTAAAATCGTGCCAGTTACGATTCCAATATTTGTTATATTTTCCTTCTAGAAAAACTCCTAAACTCTTATTAAATTTATAACCAAATATTAAACCACCTGAATAATCTAGCCACTGACCATTATTATAAGCGTGATATGAAAATTCATCACCATCATCATAATGATAAGGCATTAAATTACCCCATGAATGTAACCAAAAGTCTTTAGTATAATGATAAAAATCAAAACCTACTACTAAAGAATATTCAAACGTTTGATCTAGTTGATTCCTTTTCTTTTCAGTATATTCTGATAATACTTGAGGAACTACAACTCCTTCCCATATCTGAGTATTTTCAGCTACTAAATTGCCTGATGGATCGTAATAGTTTTCGCCTCCTAATCCATCGAATTCAACAGTATATCCTTCTTGTAAAGCTAAATAAGTATAATGAAGATTACCATTAGATAATTTCCACTCTTCTAAAGGATCATATCCATAAGGTTCAGAAAGTCTTTGAACTGTTCCAATATTAAATGATAATTTTCTACCTAGATTTTGTCTGTATCTTTGAGATGCTTCAAAGTATTTAATATCAGCAAATCCATCTTCTAAATATTCAACTTTAGCAATCCACTTTTCTCCAACATATCTTAAGAAATGATGTTGATTAAGGAAATTAGTACCTTGCTGTCTAGTATAATCACCTTCAAATAAAAACTCAAATCCTTTTACTTTACCGATAGTAGCAGCATCAGAGAATGATTTCTCAGTTCCATCATAAAATACATTAGCTCTATTTTCATATCCTAATCTAGCTATCTTTCTTACTCCAAAAGTAATTGAATAATCGAAAGGAGTCTCAATAGTTGTAGTTTCTAATCCATTTGTTACTGAATAAATATCTATATCGGATATAGAGTTACCTCCGTTTATAGCACCATAAAATGTTGCAAATTTAAATAAATCATCTTTTAAAAACGATTTAAACTTATTTTCTTGAGCATGAGCACAGCTCGATATTAACATTAAAAATGTTAAAAATACTAACCCTAGGAAAGCAGCTACTTTTCTTCGACAGCTTTCTTTATATTGTTTTGGTGTTCTCTCTGTCATTGTTTTACTACCCTCTTATTAAATCTTATATTATCATATATAATTATCAAGTTATACACTCCTGAATTTAGATCTGAGAGATCGATTCTAGTATCTTTTGTATTTAGAATTTTTCTACCAGCCATATCCCATAATTCAATTTCTACATCTAATCTAGTTTCTATATTAAGAGTACTTTCAGTTGGATTAGGATAAACGACTATACCACTTTCACCTAATTCATCAACTGATGTTGGCCATCCTTGCTCACAATAATCATACATTGACTGACAATTAGCATCCCAGTCAGTTGTACAACAATAATCATCTACATCAATAACCCAAGCATAACATCCATCGTTTAACCAATATGGTATTCCTGGCCCTCCATAACATCCTGCATCATATAGACAGCTTGAATCAGATACATTAGCTAATGGATTAAAATTAAATGCTGAAACATCTGTACATCCTTCTATAATTACTACACAAGTTCCATCATCGAAACATGCATCAGGATCATAATTTAAAGCAGTTGCATCCGTACAACCTCCTATATAACAACATGAATTATCTAAAGTATTAGCTAAAGGATCATAATTTAACGCAGTTACATCTGTACATCCATAAACAAATGGTATACAGCTTCCATTGTCAGTATTTGCTGTAGGATCATAATTGTATGATAAAGAATCAATACATCCATAAATATAAGGAATACATGAGCCGTTATCAGTATTAGCTGTTGTATCGTAGTTAAACATAGTTGGATCTGTACATCCATAAATTACAGGAATACAACTATTATCATCGACATTAGCTAAAGGATTATAGTTAAACGCTTGTGGGTCAGTACAGCCATAAACAGGATATATACAACCATTATTAACTGTTGCGTTTGAGTCATAATTTAATGCTGTAGTGTCAGTACAACCTATATAGTAGCATGAGCCATCATCTACATTAGCATTTGAATTATAATTGTCTGCAGTTGAATCTGTACATCCATTTATTATTGCGATACACGAGCCATCATCTATATTTGCTAGAGAATCATAATTAAATGCAAATTCATTAGTACATCCATATATAAAAGGAATACAAGTTCCATCATCTGTATTTGCGTTTGGATTATAATTAAATGAATTTGTATCCATACAACCAAGTACTGTTGGAATACAAGTTGTTCCACAGAACGGAATATCTACATATTTTGTCCAGAATGGAGATTCAAACGATTGTAGAGCTCCTTGTCCATTATTTGCAAAAGGATTCTGACCTTCATGCATTAATACAACACCGTTTGCATTTGTTAATTTAAATGAATTATGCCATGTTTGAAATTGTACTTCCTGAGGTGGTTGTTGTGGTCCACCAACTTCAAAATATCTAACCTCTACAGGTACACCTGGATCTAATATTATATTCCATGTATTTTGATAATTTCCAGGTCCTAATGTATAAGTACCAAGATCAATACCATTTTGATAGATACCAATAAATGAGTTACCCCAACCATCTCCTCCAGCATCTCCTATCCATAACTCATAATTACAATCAGGTATAAGATCCATCATTGTAGCATTTGAATCATAATTAAATGCATTAGGATTAGTACAACCATAAGTATGTAATGTTACACATGAGCCATCGTCATTATTTGCTGCTGGGTTAAATTCAACATAATCATCATCAGTACACCCATCTATTACTGGAATAGTAGGACATGGAGTTGCATTTAAAGGCCCTGAATATAATACGGTTCCAAATCCTGGATTATCCATATACCAAATAGTGTCTCCTGAACAATCATAAATATTAATAGCTCCATCAATAGAGCCGCCTGAAGTAGAACCTGCCATACCATCGCCGAAATCATCATTAATAATCATTTCAAATGCAGCATTTTGATCTACACAGAAAGTATAAGTATATGTTTGACCTATATCGTTAAAATCATAAGTCCCAACTGGGTAATCAAAAGTATTACCTAATCCATCTACAAACTGCCAGCTTGTTTCGCCAGGCCAGTTATCTAATGTAATATCTAAAGTTATTTGATATTGTGTTGAAGTATCGCAAGTTGTTCCTGCACAAGATCCGTCATCAAATGTTGCCCATGGATTGAAAGATATTTGAGTTGAATCTGTACAACCTGCAATACATGGAGTTGGAGTATAAGCGATAGTATCTGATAAACTACCATCAGCAAATTCTACCCAACCATAATGTTCTACATCCCAATTCGGGGGCATTTGACCATTACCAGCATAAACAGCGAAGTCTAAAGAATTAGGACCTAATCCATATTGAAAAGGGCCGACACCATTTTCGTTTGAATACCAAAACGTAACAGGTTGACAGCTAACATTACTATCTATAGTCCAAAAGAATTGAGCTAATGTTTGACCATTAGGTAAACAAGTTTGAGATGCTGTATAAGTAAGAAAGCCATTACAAGGTGGATAAGTACATGATCCATTATCCTGAGTGGCTGTTGAATCGTAATTTAATGCATTAATATCAGTACATCCTAAAATTACTAACGGAGGAGCACAAGGTGCTATAGTTAAAGTATCGATATATGAAAACCCAAAATCTCCTGCTACATATAATAAAGTATCTTGACAATCATTTTGTA
>CETN01041004.1_pt1 | contig 14345 bp, 27 predicted proteins | sample 531301 | NCBI WGS metagenome assembly CETN01 (sample SAMEA2622656, study PRJEB7988) | marine metagenome | isolation source: saline water (ENVO:00002010), including
CTGATGGTTTTGATTCTATTTCAGAAGCAGTAGGTTCACGAAACCCTTTACCAAAAGCATTAGAAGATTACGAGACTTATCCAGATGGCGGAGACATTGATTGAAATAACAGATGAAGCGATTGAAAAACTTCTTGAAAAGAAAACCCAAGAACGATTTAATTATATACGGCTTGGGATCACAGGTGGAGGTTGCGCTGGTTTTGAGTATGTTTTTGATTCTGCTTCTGATAAGTTTGATACAGATGTAGTCGTAGACTTTGGAAAAATTAAAGTACTAATTGATAAACCATCACTACCTTATGTATATGGAATGACACTAGACTATAGAAAGCAGGGATTAAATGAAATATTTACTTTTGAGAATCCAAAAGAAAGACATGCATGTGGCTGCGGAGTAAGTATAAGCTTTGACTTAAATGCAGTAGAAAGAGACAATAAAATAACAACGATAGAAATATGACAGAGATACTAGATTTAATACAAGGTGTAGGTGCACCAATAGCAGGCGCACTAGCAATGGGCTTTTTTATATTTCTTATAATGAGACAAATATTTGCAGGTATCGTAGAAGATATAGATACATTAAAAGGATTTACAAACATGTTAATTACTCGCGTGAAAACTATGAATAATGACATGATAAGAATAGACACAACAGTAAGCGCAGCATTAGGGTTGAAACCAGACTTAGATAGAATCGCTCGCGCTGAAAACTTTGTAGAAAAGGGAACAATAGATGCAAGACGTGATTGACGCTATACAGCAGTTTGGTTTTCCAATAATTGCTATGCTTGGTCTTGGATACTTTGTATTCTGGGTTTGGAATACTATCAATGATAAGATAAGTCCAGCCACAGATGAGATGCATACAGTACTAATACAACTTATTGATCAGATACGTATGCTAGATCAAGATATGATTCGTTTACAGAAGAAGCTTGACACGGTTTTAGAAATGAGAGAAAATGATAAAATTAAATAAATTATTAGCGATATTAATTATTGCTTCAGGAGTAAGTGCAGATGAAATTAAATTCCAATTTAAATCCCCTTCGTTTAGTGGAATTGGAACTTCTTCACACTATCTTACTATTGAGAATCAAGAATTTAACAGAAAGGAAGCCTTACGAAAAGAGATTGAAGCTCTTAAACAAGCTGCTGAAGACGAAGCGAACAACACTACCCTTGCCCGTTTTATTAGAAACCTTGAATCTAGAATATACGCGCAGATTTCAAGACAACTTGTTGAAAACTTATTTGGGGAAAACCCTTCAAGCTCAGGTTCGTTCACACTTTCTGGACAACTAATTGAATACACCTCGGACGGAGAGTATATAACTCTCACGATTACAAATTTGGAGACAAATGAAGTTACAACTATTACTTTGCCTATCGGCGATTTTACTTTCTAGTTGCGCAAGTCACATTGGTTACGTCTCGCCTTGTCTAACTAATCCAGACGGAGACTACAAAGACTTAGCGACAGTTATTGGAAAAGCACAATGCTATTCAGATGATGCATTTATAAATGAGCCTATAACAGAGGAACTAGCAAAACTTCCAGCAGCAAGCAAAAGACCTGTAGTAGCAATATACAAGTTTATGGACTTAACAGGGCAAAGAAAAAGTATTGATAACTTTGCCTCATTTAGTACTGCTGTAACACAAGCGCCAGAGGCATATTTAATCAGGGCGTTAAAACAATCAGGATTTTTTAGAGTAGTAGAAAGAGTTGGATTAGACCATATAACGAAAGAAAGACAAATTATAAGATCAACTAGAAAAGAATTTGAGGAAGATAATGATCTTACACCTTTGCTATTTGCAGGGGTTATTTTAGAGGGAGGTATTATTGATTATAATACTAACCTTAAATCAGGAGGTATGGGTGCCCGTTATTTGGGTATCGGTAATTCCAAGCAATACCGTGAGGATACTGTGGTAATTTCTTTAAGACTCGTCTCAGTGAGTACTGGAGAGGTGTTGTTAGAGATATTATCTAGTAAATCAATTCTCTCTGTTGGCCTATCAAACGACCTATTTAGATTTATTGCCGATGGCACTAAATTAGTAGAGTTTGAGAGTGGTAACGTAATGAATGAAAGTGTATCAATCTCAGTTCAGGCTGCGATTGAAACAGCTGTAATTGAATTAGTGAAACAAGGAGAGGAGAAAGGGTACTGGTCGTACTGGGAGATGTGATATGAGACTAGGACTTTTATTTCTTTCATTATTTGTAATAGCAGATAATGAAATTTATATAGATCAATCAGGTTCTAATGCTGTCATAGAATTAGAACAATTAGGTTCAGATAACTTAATTGGGGGAACTAGTGCAGTTTCTGGAACAATGACTGCTTTAGACTTGGACGGCACAAGCATGAATCTAGTTATTAATCAAATCGGTGGTAGTAATATATTTAGGTCAGATGCATTTGACTCTGACAATGTTACTGCTTCATTCCTTTTTGATGGAGATAGCAATGTATTTGATATTCTTATGAATAGCTCAGGATTATACACTGCAGACTATTCAAACTTTAATATAGATGTTGTAGGTTCAAGTAATGTTTTTGACATAGAAGTTGCGGAAGACGATGATGCAGCTTACTTAGACTTAGATTGGTTAATTACTGGAGACAGTAATGAATTCAATTTTGATATTGATTATGAAAACGCAATTAGTTACTTAGATATTAATGGTAGTTCTAATGAAATTACTTTTGATGGAAGTGGCTATGCAGGAGCAACCACTAGTGACTCTGGATATTTTTATCTAGACTTAACTGGCAGTAGTAATACGTATAATATTACTCAATCTTCTACATTAGCTAGAGATTGGTTGAAAATTATTAGTAATGCGTCAAATAGTACAGTTTGTATTGTACAGTCTGATGGTGGTACAACCACTTCATGCTGATAGTATAGGCGATATTACTGAATTAAACGGAGTAGGTAAAGTCATTCGTGACGATACCTACTCAGCCGTTGTAGACTTTAATATAGAAAGCTATGACGATGTTCGTACCAGCAATGGGCGATTAGCGATAACTTTTGAAGATGAAAGTATCGTAAGACTCACTGAACACTCTCAACTTGTGATAGATGAGTTTGTTTATGATGAGAATCCTTCTAATTCCAGAATGGCTTTAAATTTTGCAAGTGGAACTGCAAGATTTATTACTGGTAATCTGGGTAGCATTAATAAAGAAAACATTAAATTATCTACTCCTACTGCGCAGATAGGAATAAGAGGGACGGATTTTACTGTAACCGTAGACGAGTTAGGACGCTCTTTAATTATATTATTACCGGACGAATATGGAATAAGTAGTGGAGAGATTGTGGTGACGACCCTAGCTGGAACAGTAGTCCTAAATAAACCATACGAATCAACTGTCACGAGTGTACTTGAGAGTGTACCAACTAAACCAGTTATTTTAGATCTGAGTCTTGATCTAATAGATAACATGTTAATAGTAACACCACCAAAGGAGACAGATGATGGAAGAGAAGATACAGGCGATTCTGGAAGTAATAGTACTGAGCGGAATATTCTTGATATTGATTATCTCAGTATCGGGGACATCTTAACAGATGAACTTATAACAGATGACCTGGAGTTTACTGAGTTAGACATAAACTACTTAGACGTAAATTTTCTAGAAGACTTGTTAGATATAATAGAGGAAATAGATCAGTTAGAGGCAACAACAGAAACAGACACCAGCTTCGGGACACTTATACGAGGCACTAAAATTGGGCAAGATACAGATACTCAAATAACTACACTTATTACAGGAGAAACAGTTACTTTAATTAGACAAGTAAACAATTACCTTAGACTTGATTTAGACTCTGGTACAAGTTATAACATAAGAATTAGTGATGAAGGAAAAGAATTTAATATTATTATTGGTACTGGCTCTGACAGCACCATTACAATCCGACAGTCTAACGGCTAGCAGAATACAACCATTGAATTTAGAATGGAACGAACCTGCAGAACCTTGGCTGTGGAATACTTTCTGGACTCTCCAAGTTCTTGATGTTTACTCTACACACCGTGGATTAAAATATAAATGTGTTGAAGAATTGAATCCTGTAATAGGACGAAGCCCAAGAACAGAACACTTAATATTATTCAAAGTTTCTTTAGCAAAAAACTTAAAAGAATTGCAACAACAAGAACTATTAACTAATAAACAGTTAGTGGTTTTTAATACAGTAGGAACAGCGGTAGTAGTAAACAATGTAAATGTTTGGAATAAGGCACGAAAAGTATGTGGAAAAAGATAGTAGGACTTTTACTACTAGGTAGTTTACTGTTTTTACAAGTCCAAAAACCAACCGAGTTTTTGACATTAAAATTCTTTGATCACTTGATGATGTCAAGTGAGCCAACAACAGACGAACAAATAGTACTTATAGAAATAGATGAAAAAACCGTAGAATACTTTGGCGGTTACCCTCTGCCGCGTGATATTTACGCGCAACTTATTTATAGGTCACAAGTATCAGGACTTACAGTATTTTTTCCTGATAAAGACATACATGGTAAAGACGAGGTCTTAGCTCAAGCACTAAAAGACACTTATACTATTTTACCATTTGTAGCTAGTAATAAAGCTACCGGCGGCGGTCCTCATGTAGGAACCGCAGTAATTGGAGGAGATCCACACCCATGGCTATATCAATACCCAGGAATTTTACGTACTCCGTCTATTCTGGAGTCCGCAACAAAGGGCGTAGGACTACTAACCGCTATTCCAGACGAGGACGGGTTAGTAAGAAAGATGCCTTTGGTCCTAAGCGTAGAATCAAAACTCTACCCGAGTTTCGCCTTGGAAATCTTAAGAATCCTACAAGGTTCAAAAAGTTATCAAATGAAAGTAGGAGAAAACGGTATCCAAGCGCTCCGCGTGCCTCCGTACCTCGTTCCATCAGATTCTCAAAGTAGAATTTATATAGATTGGAATAGAAATTTTAAGAAAGTATCAGCTCTTGACTATGAGGGAGGGGCGTTTATTGGAATTATAGGAGTTACTGCAGAAGGTGTAGCTACTCAAGTTGCCACACCAGCAGGACTTCTATTTCCACATGAGATACAAGCAATGACGGTATCTTCTATACTAAGTGGAGAATCAAAGTCTACACCAGATTGGGCAATTCTTGCAGAACTTGGAGTAACTCTTATAGGCGGTCTAGTATTATTATTTACATCTTCTTTAATATACTTTTCTATACCTTTCTTACTTATCGTACTAGCAGTTTCATACTATGCTAGTTCTTATGCATTTTCACAACACCTCTTACTTGATGTAAGTTTTGTTTTTGTTAATTTAGTGGTTGTATTTACGGTAATGACTTTTTACAACTTCGTAGAGCAATACTTTTTACGAAGACAGATCAAACAACAATTTGGAACGTACCTAAGTCCCGATATGGTGAAAAAATTACAAGATAATCCAAAGTTGCTGAGATTGGGTGGGGAGACAAAACGACTTACTTTCCTTTTTTCAGATATAAGAGGATTTACACCAATTTCAGAAAAATACCAATCAGACCCTCAAGGTCTTACTACTCTGATAAATCGTTTTCTTGATAATCAGACTGAGATTATATTAAAACATGGAGGCACCATTGATAAATATATGGGTGACTGCATCATGGCTTTCTGGGGCGCACCATTAGAAGATGAGCAACAAATTGAAAATGCCACAGCAGCCGTAATAGAGATGAAAGAATCTTTGGAGAAACTAAATGAAGAACTTAAAAAAGAAGGGCTTGATCAAATACATACAGGAGCAGGTATCAACACTGGCCTATGCGTTGTTGGTAACTTTGGCTCAAGGAACCGCTTTGATTATTCTGTTCTCGGTGATAGCGTCAATCTTGCTGCAAGGCTAGAAAGCCAATGCAAAGAGTATGATGCAGATGTTATCATTTCTGAGTACAGCTTAGTAGAAGGATATAAATACAAATTCTTGGACGAAATCACGGTCAAAGGAAAGTCAGAACCAGTCAAAATCTATACCATTGAAAAATAATACTTGACTTATGGTTGAGAATTTGATATAATTTACATTATGGAAGTTAAAGAAGTAGCAGCAAATTTAGAAAAACACGAAGCCGTTTGTGCAGAACGGTGGAAGACTGCGTTCAATCGTTTTGACGAGATGGACAATAATATAAAAAGAATAGAGACTATACTGATTAGTAGCTCTGGAGCAATAATAGTAGGAGCTGTAGGACTAATATTTACACTATGGCAAATACATTAGGAGAAAATATGGAATTTGAATATAGTAAAAAAGATTTGAAAAAATCACCAAAACAAAAATACGGAACAGAAGTTTACTACGAAAGAGGATTCTGGAGATTTGATGGAGCTCCAGCAGGATATGCAACAGAAGAAATTGCAAAAGAACAACTTGAAAAAATCTTGGCAGCAAAGGATTGATATTTGCCAAGGTTGTACTAAGTATAACAAGACATGGAAAATCTGCAAAGAATGCAGATGTTTTATGCCCCTCAAAACTAAAATACGATGGGCTGCGTGTCCACTAGGAAAGTGGAATTAGGAGAATGCGATGGCATTAACGGCAAAGCAGAAAAAATTACCGAAAGCACTTCAAAGAGCTATACTTGCAAAGCAAAAAGGTATGGGTAAAAAGAAGAAAAAGAAAAAAGGTGGCAAGAAAAGACGTAGTAGAGGTTGATTGGTTAAAATACTTTCACTCTATAAAGCATGTATGTCCTTGGAGTTACAAAAGTTACACCAACGGAACAACAAAAATAATACAGTTTGACAGTGACATATTAACGCTGAACGAACAAAACTGGAGGAACTTACCCTGGGAGGTGATCGTGTATCAACTGGGTGATGACCTTACGCTAGATGCGATTGATGAATTTGTGGCTATCAGAAATGAAAGCCAAGAGAAATGTGAATACTTGTGGTCGCACCCCTCTTTTACTAAGGGTGGTAAAAATCAAACTCCAGTCCCTGTAATTATTCAGCAAGATAGGGAGCATTTGTTCAAACTGAGAAGGAAGGAGAAATAATGATAGAATATATCAAAGTAAAATTTGTCAAACTCTGGAATATAATTTCAGGCAAAGATAAAAACTGGGACGGCTCAGTGGATATTAAAGACAAAATGATAGAAGCTGAAAATAAGAGTAAGTAATGCCGTATGTAGTAAAAGATTTAGTTGTCTACCGTAAAATGAGAAACGGAAGACTAGTTAAAAAAGCAAAAGCTAAATCAAAGGAAAGTGCTAGAAAGATGATAGCTCTTTTAAATAGTTTGGAAAGAAATGGCGGTAAAAAGAAGAGACCCGCGAGTCGGAACAGGAAAAAAACCAAAAGGTAGCGGTAGAAGACTTTATACTGACGAAAATCCAAAAGATACTATTAGAATTAAGTTTGCTACTATCAAAGACGCGAGAGCAACTGTGCGAAAAGTTAAAAGAGTTCGTAAATCTTACGCGAGAAAAATACAGATACTAACAGTTGGTGAACAAAGAGCAAGAGTGATGGGAAAGAAAACAGTCGCATCAATCTTCAGGTCTGCAAAAGCAGGATTAAGAAAAGCACATGGCAGTAAAAAGAAAAAGACGCGTAGCAAAAAGAAGACCCGCTAGAAAAAGAAGGGCTTTAAGTGCAAGTGTAGTTGCTACACTTAAAAGAAAAGCAAAAAATAGTAGATATACTTACGGCCAACTAGCTTCCGTATTTAGAAGAGGACAGGGCGCATTTTTAAGCTCTGGCTCTAGAAGAGGAGTTAGTATGAATCAATGGGCTTTTGGAAGAGTTAATTCTTTCATGAGAGGCGGACACCCACAAGATAACGATATTAAGAGAAGAACGAGGAAGAGACGTGTTACGAAAAAGAAGAAAAGGTAGCCGAAGAAAAGTCTCTTATAGTAAACATGGAGTGCCTAGAAAATATGATGGCGGCAACTCCACTCTTGCAAGACTTATAAAAAGAATAGCAAAACTTTATAAGGAAGGCAAAAAAGTACCGAATAGTTTGATACAACGAAGAATTAAACTTGGTAAAAAACTGATGGGAAATGGAAAACGTACTAAAAGACGCAAAAAGACTCGTAGAACTCGTAAATAGATTACGAGAAAAAATGTATAAAACACTACTAGATAGTAAAGAAACACAGATAAAATTGAGAGATAAAAATGGCACTGAATAAAAGAAAACACGCAGCATTTTTAAGAAACAAACATGTATATAAAACAGCAGGGCCTGCTAGAAAAGCAGCTCGTAGACTGGGATTGAAGGGCATACATGCTCATGGCAGAGGAAAAGCCAAGAGATTTATGCCAGGTAGCTCTCACGGTGCATACCGCAGAGCTTTAAGGAAGAAGAAAAATGGCTAGATCATTTTTACAAGGACCTACTGGAGTACACAATACACAGAAGATCCGTAAACATAAACTCAATAGAGGAGTTACTAGAGATATGAATGCAGCCGCAGGAACTTTAGTTAATACTAAAAATCCTAATGGGATAGAAGCATTTAGATACGCAACAGCACCTAAGTCTGTTGGACCAAGATTTGGCAAGACTGCAAATCCAAAAAGAGCCAGGTTCGGAAGAGCGGGCGCAGGAAGAATACTACCAAGAAGAGGTAGATAGGAATGGCACTCACTAAAGCTGAAAGAGCTAGACTTAAACGAGCAGGTTTAACAAAGCTCAACAAACCAAAGATGACTCCAAAACATCGCACTAAGAAAGCGATAGTTGCAACAAGAGTCAATGGAAAATTGAAAATTATCCGATTTGGGGCACAAGGAATGGGCCATAATTACAGTCCAGAAGCTAGAAGAAGTTTCAAGGCAAGACATCGTAAGAATATTCCAGAGGAAGAGTTTCACCAGCATACTGGGCAAATAAGTTTTTATGGGCTGGAAAAGGTGGTAGCACAAAGAGACCGCCAAAATCACAAAAATTTGTAAGAGGAATAAAGAGACGAAGATGAAACCAATAGAAGAAGACGGAAGAAAGCTATGGCTTGATGAAGCATTACAACATAGTACTACTTTTTTAAATAGATTGATTCATACAGAATCAAAGAGAGAATTACAACCCCAAGAAAAAACACTTAAAGATGTAGCAGCTGCTTATTTATATTTATACAACATTATAGAGGAGCAAAATTTATTAGAAGAGACTGAAAACTTTTTTGATAAACAAACAATACATTGATTGAAATAAGTAGAAAAGACATACTCCATAATTCTTTAGTAGAGTATAATCCAGAAAAAAGATTTATCAAGCTACCCATCAACGGGTATCTTGATCTCTTGGGCATACAGCCCAATACATCACAAACTGCACTTATAAACGCAATAAACGATCCTAAATATCGTTTTGTATGTGCTGCAGTCTCACGAAGGCAAGGTAAAACTTATATTTCAAACATAATTGGACAACTTGTTTGCCTTGTACCTAATAGTCATGTACTACTCATGTCACCTAACTATTCACTATCACAAATATCATTTGATTTACAGAGAAACTTAATTAAACACTTTGATTTAGAAGTGATTCGTGACAATGCAAAAGACAAAGTTATTGAACTAAGTAATAATAGTACTATACGAATGGGTTCTGTTAATCAAGTAGACTCTGTAGTTGGTAGATCGTATGACTTAATTATATTTGATGAAGCAGCCTTGGTAGATGGGAAAGATGCTTTTAATGTAGCTTTGCGTCCAACACTAGATAAAGAAAACTCAAAAGCAATCTTTATCTCTACGCCACGAGGTAGAAATAATTGGTTTGCAGAATTTTATTATCGTGGTTTTACTGAAGAGTTTCCCGAGTGGATGTCTATTCGCGCTACATGGCAAGAAAACCCAAGAGTGTCCGAAGAAGATATTAAAGAAGCTAGAAAAGCAATGTCAGAAGCAGAATTCAATCAAGAATATAATGCTGATTTTAATGTATTTGAAGGACAGATATGGGCTTTTAATCATGAAAAGTGTATAGCTAATCTTGACGAGTTTGAACCTAAGAACATGGATATCTTTGCAGGGATGGACGTTGGTTACAAAGATCCAACAGCATTTTGTGTACTTGCCTATGATTGGAATGAAAAGAAGTATTACGTTTTAGATGAGTATTACGATAGTGAAAGAACTACCGAACAACATGCCGTTGAAATACGAAAGCTGATAGACAAATGGGATATTGATTACATTTACATTGATTCCGCTGCGCAGCAAACTCGTTTTGACTTCGCACAAAATTACGACATCACTACTATTAATGCTAAAAAATCTGTACTAGATGGAATAGGTCATGTCGCAGGAGTTGTTGATAATGATAACTTAATAGTTGGTGGTCATTGTAAAGAAACAATTTTATGTTTAGATCAATACCAGTGGGATCCAAATCCTAACCTTATGAAAGAACGCCCAAAACATAACATGGCATCTCACATGGCTGATGCGCTTCGTTATGCATTGTATACATTTGAGACTTCTGCCACTACATTTTGATGAAGACCTTGAAAAAATATTCCTTGACAATAGGTGAAGTTTTTGATATAATTCTAATTAAGAGTTGAATATGAATTTAAAGAGAGACTTGGTTAAATATGTAAGAGATAAAGCTAAGTCAAGGTATAAGAAAAGCAACCACTGCTATATATGTGGTGATACTGAAAATTTAGATTTTCATCACTATTACGGACTTACTGAACTTCTAGAAACCTGGTTGCGAGAACAAAACATAGAAGTTAAAACAGAAGAAGATATACTAAATATTCGCGAAATATTTATAGGAGAAAACGAACAAAAAATTTTTGATGAAGCCACAACGCTTTGTCATAAGCATCACTTAAAGCTACATTCAGTTTATGGTAAAAAGCCAAAACTAATACATGCTCAAAAGATGAAAAAATGGGTTGAAAGACAAAGAGAAAAATATGGCTTGGTATGATTTTTTAATAGGCAGGACTGAAAAAGATAATCCTGCGCAATATGTAATTTCTAGAAACGAAGGTATGACCATTGATTCTAGAGAAAATAGAATCAGTTATAAAAATGCTTTTGAAAGACTAGAGGTAGTTAACAGAGCAGTGAATATGATTGTTGACGATGTATCCGAGATACCTTTTATAGTTAATGAACCAATAAATGGAATTGTAGGAAATATTAAGAACATTCGTAGATCACGAGTGAATTTACTTCTTAATCAAGAACCAAATCCTTTTCAGGATATAAGTTCTTTTAAGAGAAATCTTATTGTTGACTTACTTATTGATGGTAATATATTTGTATACTTTGATGGCGTTCACCTATATCATTTACCAGCAGATAAAGTAACCATATATTCAGACGAAAATACTTTTGTTGAAAAATATACATACGACAATAGTATAGATTATAGACCTGAAGAAATAATACACATAAAGGAAAATAGTTTCCATTCAATATATAGAGGAGTTCCGAGACTCAAACCAGCAGAAAGAACTATGCAACTGTTGGTAAATATGAGAGACTTTCAGGACAACTTTTTCAAAAATGGTGCAGTTCCAGGATTGGTTTTAAAATCGCCTAACACTCTTTCTGAGAAAATAAAAGAGAGAATGTTACAGGCATGGAGCATGAGATATAATCCAAGAACAGGTGGTAGAAGACCACTAGTTCTAGATGGAGGCATTGAAGTTGATGCTCTTACAGAAATTAATTTTAAGGAATTGGACTTTCAAGAATCAATAAAAGCAAATGAAAGAATAATACTAGAGGCAATGGGAATACCACCAATCCTTATGGACGGTGGTAACAATGCAAACATAAGACCAAATCACAGACTTTACTACTTAGAGACTGTGTTACCAATAATTAAAAAGATAGGTTCATCTTTTGAAAGATTTTTTGGTTTTAGTTTAAGTGAAGATTTAACTGGAATACCTGCGCTACAGCCAGAGTTGAGAGACCAGGCTTCATACTATGCAACACTTGTAAACACAGGTATATTGACACCGAATGAAGCAAGAGAAGCACTTGGTAAAGAAAGTGTAAGTGGTTTTGATACTCCGAGAGTACCTGCAAATATAGCAGGATCAGCAGTAAATCCAGAAGAGGGCGGAAGACCCGAAGAAGGAGAAAATGATGGCTAGAAGAATGGCATTAATAAATCAGCTTGGTGAGTATTTTATGAAGAAAGGAAAAATTCTTTCTATACCAGAATACAAAAAGCAAAAAGATGCACCTATGAGATGGCTACTTGTTAAGAGAGAGTTTAATTCTTGGAGTAGAATGGAAAATTTTGTAAATAAACATTTTCCAGAAATAGGTACAATTAAACCAGCAACTAAAGCAGCACCTAAAAAGGTAGCGAAAAAGGTAATAGAAGATGAGTAATAAAATTTTTAATTTCGTTTCAACTTTCAAAAATCTTGGTGAACAAGAAGATGGCAGTGTAGAGATTAAAGGATCTGCTAGTACCAGTGCTTTAGATAGAGCGGGAGATATAATAGAACATGATGCTTGGGTAAAAAGTGGTGGTTTAGATAACTACATGAATAATCCAATCATTTTATTTAATCATGATTATAACAAACCAATAGGTAGAGCAAAAGGCATAAGTGTAGATAAAGATGGTTTACAACTTCATGCTAAAATTGCTAAATCTGCAGGTGATGTTAAAGAATTAGTTAAAGAGGGAGTCCTTGGTGCCTTTAGTGTCGGTTTCAAGGTCAAGGACGCCGAATATATGACCGAAACTGACGGATATAAAATCAAGGACGCAGAATTATTTGAAGTATCTGTTGTCTCAGTTCCTTGTAATCAAGGAGCAACTTTTTCACTAGCAAAAAGTTTTGAGAATGAGGCAGAATATAGAAAATTTCATGAGTCTTTAAGGGCTAGCTCTACTGAAATAGCAGACGCTGTTGAAGTAAAGCAGCCAAGTGGGGAGCAATCCCAAGAGGAGAAAATTATGTCGGAAGATGTAAAAAATGTTACTCCTGAAGGCTTCAATCTTGAAGAATTTGCACAAAAGGTAGCAAGTGAAACTGCTGCTAAATTTGCAATGAATCAAGCAGAGCAGAAAGCCAAAGATGCTAAAGAGCTTGAAGAAAAGCAAGCTGTTGAAGCTGAAGAAAAGGCTGCTGTAGAAGCAAAACAGGAAGAGCAAAAAACTATAGTGACATCAGTAATGACTGGCGCTGAAAAGTTAATGTCCGATCTAGAAAGTAGAGTTAACGAAAAACACGAAGATTTTGAAGGTGTTGTTAGAGAACTTGAATCTAAGTTGGCAGAAAAATCCGAAGAAATTATGAACATGAGAGAGTCCAAAAGGGTTTTCTCAGATAGAGGTTCTTCAGATTGGAAAAAAGCTTTTGAGGCAGACATTCTTGATGCAAAATTTGCTGGTGTAGCCACTGGTAAAGGTTGGGACAATGAATATGCCAAAGGTGTTATGGAGAAAGTAAACCAACATTCAGGTGTACAAGTATCTAGTGCAGACTTTGAGCAAATTGTTTCAACAAACGTTGAAAGAGATATCCAAAATGAATTAGTACTGGCACCATTGTTTAGAGAGATCGTTATGAACTCTGCAAACATGATAGTACCAATCATGCCAGATGCAGGTTATGCTGAATTTACAGGTAACCAAGCAGCTAGTGGTTCAGCACCTCATGGTAACTTAGATCCAAGAGGCGATGCTTATGATCCAGCAAATGGAGCAGGTATTGACTTAGCTGAAAGAACACTTTCAACAAAGAAACTAATTTCACAATCATTCTTAGGTAATGAAACTGAAGAAGATGCAATCATGCCAATTCTACCTTTAATTAGAGAATCCATGGTTAGATCACATGCTAGAGCAATTGAAAATGCTGTTTTAGCTGGTGATGATGCTGACGGTGCTTTTGGTACTGGCGGTGCAGCTTTTGAAGGTCTTTTACACCTAGCTAGAAACGATTCAGATTTTACACAATCAACAACTGCTTTTGCAACTGATAAGATTGTCGCAACTGATCTTCTAGAAATGAGAAAAAATATGGGTAAATATGGTGTTAATCCACAAGAAGTGGTTTATGTTGTTTCACAACGATCATATTTTGAACTATTAGAAGACGGTGAGTTCCAAGACGTTAACGTAGTTGGCGACATGGCAACAAAACTATCAGGTGAAATCGGACAAGTGTTCGGTTCAAGAGTTATCCTATGTGATGAATTCGCTACACCTGCAACTTCTAAGTTCGCAGCTATCGCTGTGTACCCAAGAAACTATGTAATGCCAAGATTGAGAGGTGTTACAATTGAATCTGACTACGAAGTAGCAAACCAAAGAAGAGTCCT
>CETN01039434.1_pt1 | contig 14341 bp, 22 predicted proteins | sample 531301 | NCBI WGS metagenome assembly CETN01 (sample SAMEA2622656, study PRJEB7988) | marine metagenome | isolation source: saline water (ENVO:00002010), including
AAAATATCTTGGACAGCATCACCTTGGGATTTAGATAGTCTTCATTTTCTAACTAATTATGATTTACCATTTGTAAAAATACCATCAGCATTATTAACTGATTATGAACTAATAAAAGAGTCAAGTAAAAATTTTGATGAAATAATACTATCAACTGGCATGAGTACTATGGAAGAAATTGACGAAGCAGTTAAAGAAATAGATGATGATTGTAATTATGCTTTACTACATTGTAATTCCACATATCCTGCACCGATTGAAGATTTAAATCTATCTTGTATAAAAACATTGAAAGATAAATATAATTGTAGAGTTGGATATAGTGGTCATGAGTATGGTTTAACGACAACGATAGCGTCGTTGTGTTTTGGAGCGACTATAATTGAAAGACATATAACATTAGATAAATCAATGTGGGGAACAGACCAAATGAGTTCAGTTGAACCACATGGTTTAATTAAATTGGTTCGGGGTGTTAGAGAGTTGGAATCAGCCATTGGTGATGGTAAAAAAGTTGTGACTGAAAAAGAACAACAAATCAAACTGAAATTAAGGAAGTAAAATGATTTTAGTTACAGGCGGAAGTGGTCTCGTGGGTTCTCATTTGAAAGAAGTTATGCCTGATGCAGTATATTTATCTTCCAAGGATTTTGACCTAAACCATATGAATGAGGTTGATGAAATGATGAATTTATATAAACCTCATACCGTTATTCATTTAGCAGCTAGATGTGGTAATTTATTTGATAATATGAACTATCCTTTAGATTATATAGAATCTAATGTTTTAATGGCGGTTAATCTTTTTAAAAAATGTCATGAGTATAATGTTGAAAAGGTAGTTACTTGTTTAAGTAGTTGTATTTATCCTGAGCAGGTAAATGAATATCCGATGAAAGAAGAAATTTTATTCAAAGGGCCACCACCAATAGGTAATTTTTCATATGGAATAGCAAAAAGATGTATAGCGACCTTAATTGATTCTTATGTAACACAGTATAATAAAAAATGGTTTTACTTGATACCATGTAATTTGTATGGAGAACACGACAAATATGGTGACCACAATAGTCATTTTGTAGCTGCATTGATAAAAAAGATTTATAATTCAGATAAAATCTTAGATGTTTGGGGAACTGGTAAACCTTACAGACAATTCATACACGCTGAGGATTTAGCCAAAGTAATAATGATTTTATTGGAGAAGGACATTTGTGACAACTTCAATGTAACAACACCATATAGTTTTACGATAAAAGAGATTGCAGAAATAGCTTTAAGAGCTACAGGTAAAGATTTAGAAATAAAATTTGATGAAACAAAACCAGATGGACAATACAGAAAAGATACGTCACCAAGTAAACTACTTAAGGAAATAGATTTTGAATTTATGACCTTAGAGAAAGGGGTTAAAAGAGTTTATGATAACTTTAGTAAAAGACACGATAGATAAATATGACATTGACAAATTAATTGATTGGTTAAAAACTTATCCAAGGTTAACTAAGGGTGAATACAACTTAAAGTTTGAGGAAAAGTTTGCAAAATATTTGGGTAGAAAATATTCTGTATTTTGTAATTCAGGTTCGTCTGCAAATTTGTTGATGCTTTCAGTTTTACAACAAGGTGGTTATCTAAAAAATGATAAAGTGGTGGTTCCATCAGTCGCTTGGTCTACTGATTTAGCACCCGTATTACAATTAGGACTAAAACCTCTTTTGTGTGATAGTAATTTAGAAGATTTATCAGTTGATGTTGAACACTTAGAAAAAATATTCCAAGAAGAATCACCATCCGTTTTATTATTTGTATCAGTCCTTGGATTAGTTCCAAATATGCCGAAAGTGGTTGAGTTATGTGAGAAATATGATGTAATTTTGTTAGAGGATACCTGTGAATCAATGGGTTGTGAATATAAGGGTAAGAAACTTGGAACTTATGGTTTAATGTCAACGTTTTCAACTTACTTTGGACATCATATATCTACAATAGAGGGTGGTATAGTAACAACTGATGACAAAAATATTTATGAGATGTTACTATCAATACGAAGTCATGGTTGGGATAGAGACATGAGTGAAGAGACTCAGAAAAAACTTCAAAAAAAGTGGAAAGTTACAGAATTTAATTCTTTATACACTTTTTATTTTGCGGGATTTAACCTTAGAAGCACTGATTTACAAGCCTTTATTGGGATTGACCAAATAGATAAATTAGATGACTGGGGTGCTTGTAGAGAAGAAAATTTTTATATTTATCAAGACCAAATTAAAAATAATTATTGGAAACCGAAAACTGCTGATGATTCATTAACCTCTAATTTTGCATATCCAATTATTCATAAAAAAAGAGATAAAATCGTTAATGAACTAATTAATAATAAGGTAGAGGTTAGGCCGATGGTTTGTGGTTCAATGGGAACACAACCTTTTTATGTAAAAGAATATGGTGAGTTAAAATTACCAAAAGTTACGAAGATAGATAAATATGGTTTTTATGTTCCAAATAATCCTAAGTTAACTACCATGGATATTGATTTTATTTCAACAATAATTAATAGGTTCACAAATGAATAAAAAATATAGCTATGATACTAAAAAGTATCCTTTTCGTGAAATGGTTTGTGATTTGTTCGGTGTAGAAAATTTAGAACAAATACATCAAGCAAAACCACATTGGGTACGAGATGATTACAAAAAAATGTATATTGATACAGAAAACACCACAGACTTTCATAATGTTTTTTATGAAAAATTAAACAATAATTGGATAGAATTATATGATGCCTATGATAAATTTATGCGTGAAGAAATTTTCAAAAGAATTGAAGAAAAGTTTCATTATCAATATCTACCGTCATTTAGAGTTCAATTACCAGATAAAAATCAGGCGGTTCACACTTGGCACTTTGATTCTGACCCATTACATAAACATCCATTAGGTGAAATAAATGTTTGGTTACCACTTACAGAGTGTTTTGGTAATAACTCAATGTGGATTGAATCAGAGCCTTTTAAGTTAGATTTTAAACCCTTTGAAGGTGGGTTTGGTGACTATTGGATTAATAATGCTAATGTTTGTTTACATGGAAATAAACCAAATGACACGAAACAAACAAGAATGAGTTTTGATTTTAGACTAATACCTATTTCAAAATACGACCCAAACTATAAGACTACATCTGCAAATAAATCAACTAAATTTGTTGTCGGAGAATATTATAAAGAATTATGAAAATAGTTAGTCTGATACCAGCGAGAGGTGGAAGTAAAGAAATACCAGATAAAAACATAGTCAATCTAAAAGGTAAACCTTTAATCTATTACACGATTCAAGCTTCAAAAAATTCATCTATTGATGAAACTTGGGTATCAACAAACTCGTCAAAAATTAGTGTTATATCCGAGGGTTATGGTGCAAATATAATAAAAAGACCAAATGAGATATCAAAAGATGATTCAAAAAGTGAGGAAGCTTTAATACATTTTGCAGAGAAAGTTGATTTTGATATATTAGTTTTTATACAGGCAACATCACCTTTATTGACATCTAAGTATATAAATCTCGGTTTAGACATGATGAAAAAATATGATTCTGTTTTTAGTGTCACTAGAGAACATTGGATTCCACGCTGGAATAAAAAACATGAACCAGATGGCTGGGATATACAAAAAAGACCAATGAGACAAGATGTTGAAGAAAAATTTTTAGAGAATGGTGCTTTTTATATAACCAAAAAACAATCACTACTAGAGTCAAAATTAAGATATAGTGGTAGAATAGGAATGGTAGAAATGCCGATTAATTTAAGTTTTCAAATTGATACACAAGATGATTTAGAATTAGTGGGTAAATTATTATGAATTTTGTTGTTTTATATTGTAATAAAAATCAATATGAAATGTTTGAGGATTTCGCATTCAAACACTCACCAGAGGATTTTACCAAGGTAACGATTTGTGTTTATGATGACAACTCTGATGATGACCAAAAGGATAAGTTAAGAAAGTTATGTAAAAAATACGAAAACATAAAGTGGATAAACCCTGATATTAATTCTAATTCTATAGCACCAAACTTATCTTGTCATTTTAGTTGTGATGAATATTTAACAAAAAATAATATAGACGCAGATTGGATGTTATTTTTTGAGAATGATGTTTTCCCTTTTCAAAATAATTTTTGGGAGTTGGTTGAAGAAAAAATAAATTTTATTGAAACTTTAAATGCTGATGTTGGTTCGTTTGGTTTCAGTTCATATCAAGATTTCAATAAGGGTTTAACTAAAAGTTCTGGTAGTCCAACCATTGGTAGAGGTTGTTTATTAGATGGAATATTAGAACATCCACATGGTGGTTGGTACAAAGATTTACCTGAATCGTATTATAATACAGATTATTTTGTCGTGGAGTCTGTGAATTGGCAATCAATTTGTGTTAATAGAAAATTGCTAAGAAAACACATAGAAATTGATAGTAGATATGATAATAGATTATTAAATAATGATGATTTAGCACAACAATTCATGATGAATAACATTTTTAACATTGTTTTTCCCTCATTAGCTGTATATCACGATAGTGGTGAATTAAAAAAACAAGTTAATCTAAAAATTAGTAATACTTATATTAGAAGTAACAATTCTCATCAAGTTTATAAAGATAGATGGGGATGGGAATGGGGTTATAGAAATAAAGAGTTAAGACAACAATTTAACGCTGCTTTTCCAAAATATATGAACACAATACAAAGTAAGTTATTTCAAATGCATGTATCTGATGGGCCAAAGAAAGTAGAAGATTTTGAGTAAGGTTATCTACACTGCGATTATTGGTGGTTATGATGAATTAATAGAACCAGATTACAAGCCTATTGGTTGGGATTTTGTTTGTTTTTCAGACAGAAAACTTGAATCTAAAATATGGGATGTTAGAGAGACATTACCATTATATTCCGATAATACGAGAACTGCCAGAAAACATAAATTATTACCACATAGATTGTTTTCAGATTATGAATATAGTTTATGGATAGATGGTAATATAAATGTAATTGGTGATGTCAATGAATTATTAAGCAATTTAGATGATGTTAATTACGCTACGTATGACCATAATCAAAACGTTTTAGACCCACGAGACTGTATTTATGATGAGGCAAAAACTATTTTAGAGTTTGGTGAAATTAACATGAAAAGAACACCTGAAAGGGGGATGAAAAATTATAAAGATGACCCAAATCTGATTCAAAGTCAGATGATGAGATATAAATCAGAGGGATTTCCATCTAATAATGGTTTAGTAGTCCAAATGGAAGTTTTAAGAAGACATAATGAAAAAGATGTAATTGAAGCAATGGAATTACATTGGGAAGAATTAAAACACAATAGTAAAAGAGAACAGTTAAGTTTTAATTACATAGCTTGGAAAACTAATTTAAAGTTTAACTACATCCAAGGTGATTCAAGAAACAATAAATATTTTATTAACGTTGGTAAACATAAGGGTAAGTCGTGACCAATATATTTGATAACGTGCCTGATAAAAGGCAGGACAAAAATACAACTTCACTAAAATTCAAGAGAGATTTAATTGATTTTTTTGGTGAGGATTATAAGGACAAAACTTGTTTAGAAATAGGAACTCATAGAGGGTACACAACTAAAATATTAAGTTCGTTATTTGAAAAAGTAATTACTTGTGAGGTTAATAAAGACTTACAAGATTTTGCAAAGGTAGTGAATAAAGATAATACCAATGTGGAATTTTTGTTAAAGGATGTTTATAACACCAGTTGGGATTTTAATGACATTGACGTTGTTTTCATAGACTGTGACCATGAGATTAGTTCAGTGCTGAAAGATATCAAAAATGCCATAAGTCTCTGTAAACCAAATGATAGTATATTAATAGTTTTTGATGATTATGGATTAGTTAATCCTTGGGAGGGTGTTAAGGAGGCTATTGCAAAATATGATAATGACCACAGATTTCAAATAATAAGAGAAATCGGTGAACCAAAAGGTTCTGATTGTAATCCAAGAGCAAATTTGAGAGATGTTGAAGGTGTAATATGTAAATATACAGATTATGGGGACGGGTCAAATATCGTATTTTTACCAACAATTGATTTAGGTAATAATAGAAACTCATCCTACAAATATGCGGTTGATAGTTGGAAAAATTGGTGTGATAAAAATAATTGTGAGTTATTAGTTTGGGATGAACTAATACTACCAATAGAAGAAATGAAAATTACGTGGCAAAGGTATTATTTATTTGATATTCTTAATTCTAATGAAATAAATTATAATCAAATATTAATGGTTGATGCGGATACTATCGTCCACCCTGATTGTCCAAACTTTTTTGAATTATCTGATATGAAATATTGTGGTGTCATGAATAATGGTGATTACGAGTGGGTAAATAGAAGTATAAAAGGTTTCGGTGAATTGTTATTTGATAATAAAACAATACACCCATCAACATATATTAATGGTGGATTTCAAATAGTCAATAAGAAACACGAAAAATTCTTTGATATAATGAAAACTTATTATGAAGAAAATTCAGATAACATTAAAGAGTCAATAAAAGTTTTAGAAACTGCAACAGACCAAACAATTTTAAATTTCATGTTAAAAATAAATAACATAGACGTTAAAGTGTTACCAGATTGTTTCAATCTACAAGATTTAGCACGAAAGAATTTACTTTACATACATGAGAGTTGTTTTTGGGGTGATGTACTTGATAATTTATATAGTTCTGGTTGGGTATATCATTTTAATGGAATACCTGGTAACGATATGGAAAGAGACGCGAGTTATTGGATGAAAAGAGTTTACGAGGAATTGTATACATGAAAATAGCTTTCTTTTCAGAGACAGGCACAAACCAAAAATATTCACGAGATTTTCCAAATGCTCGCACTGAAGTGGCTTGGTGTGTTGCTCTTGACGCTCCTATGTGTCACTTAACAAAATTACCTAACGAACAATTTGATTTAGGTATAGTCATTATTCCAAAAAATAATCCAAATGTAGATTTAAATCACATAAGACAAATTTGCCATAAAGTTGCCGTGATGCAGGAGGGCCCGCATTGGTTTTTTCAAGACTACGATATAACTAATCAGTTTCATTACTATAATTCTTTAATTGAAGCTGATTGGGTTTATTGTCATAATTACTCTGATATAAAATATTATAAAGGATTAGGATGTAAGGATGTCAGAGTGATGAGGAGCTTAATGATACCAGAGGGATTAATACCAAGAAGTGAATGGGATGATATAACAATCATCGGTGGTAATTTTGTTAGTTGGTATGGTGGATTTGACTCTTATATTACTGCTAGGGAGATAGAAGACCCAATACATGCACCATCAATGGGTAGAAAACAAGACCAAGAAAGTATGATTGAAGACATAACTTATCTACCTTACATGAGTTGGAGAGAGTGGATTGATAACCTGTCAAAATACAATATCGGTATTCACTTAATGAGGACTCATGCAGCAGGAACATTTGCCATGAATTGTGCATTTCATGGAATACCTTGTATTGGATATCGTGGATTAGATACACAAGAGTTATTACATAAAAACACTATGGTTGATGTTGGTGATTTATATGAAGCAAAAAAATTAGTAAAACGTTTAAAAGAGGATACTTATTTTTATAAAGAGTGTAGTGATATGGCTTTAAATGGGTTTGAAAAATATTACACAGAGGAAAAATGGAAAGAGAGTTTTAAATGAAAATATTGGTTACAGGCGGAGCTGGTTTTGTAGGAACTAATTTAATTAAAAGGTTATTATCAGATGGACATCAAGTCACGTCAGTTGATAATTATATGACTGGTTTTGAGAGAAATCATCAAGTTGGTGCAACATATCACAATTATGATATCGCGAGTGAGTATACTCTTGGTATGTATGTTGATTATGGTACATATCCAACTTGGAGAGAAGCAAAATATGATGTCGTTTATCATATGGCGGCACTAGCTAGAATACAACCATCGTTAAAAAATCCCTTACAAACAATCAGAAATAATTTTATTAGTACACTTAATATGTTGGAATATGCTAGACAAAAAAATGTTAGATTTGTATATGCAGGTTCAAGTTCTTTTCATCATGGATTATATGAAAGTCCTTACGCATGGTCTAAATTTAGTGGTGAGGACTTGTGTAAACTATATAGTAATGTCTATGACATGGATACGGCAATCTGTAGATTTTATAATGTTTATGGCCCATATCAAATTGAATCAGGTGCATACGCTACAGTATTAGGTATATTTCAACAACAACACAGAGATGGTGAACCTTTAACAATAGTTGGTGATGGTGAACAGCGAAGAGATTTTACTCACATAGACGATATAGTGGATGGTGTGATAAGATGTTCCCAACAACCATTCAGAGGTGAAATATTTGAGTTAGGTCGTGGAGTTAATTTTAGTATCAATGAGATAGCAGATATGTTTGGAAAAGATTATCCAAAAAAATATATTTCAAAAAGAGACGGTGAATATGATGTGACACTTGCCGATTACAGTCTTGCAAAAAAAGTTTTGAATTGGGAACCAACTCGTAATATTTATGATTATATAAAGGAATCAATATAGTGAAACCTATTAGTTTTATACAACCAAGTAGAAATAATCTCAAGTATCTAAAATGGTCTTACGAGAGTATTAGAAATAATCTTGACCCTATCCACGAGATATGTTGGGCTGATGATTTTTCAGATGATGGAACTTGGGAGTGGATGCAAGAGATAGCCAAGAAAGATAAGAATGTAAAGATACATCGTAACGAGGGGCCGAATAGGTTAGGGCACACCATACTATACGATACCCTCGTTAACGATTATGCTACGAATGATATTGTTATGATATACCACGCCGATATGTACGCTTGTCCTAATATGGATGAAGCGATACATAAACATTTACAACCCGGCACAGTAGTATCTGCTACAAGAATAGAACCACCATTACATCCAGATGGGCCTGAAAAAATATTAAAGGACTTTGGTATTGAACCAGAAGAGTTTAATAAGGATGGATTGATGAAATTTTTATCAGAGGTTGAAATAAAGGAACCAACAAAAGGTATATTCGCTCCATGGGCAATATACAAAAAAGATTTTCAAGATATAAATGGACACGACCCACTATACGCACCACAATCCAAAGAAGATAGTGATATATTTAACAGGTTTGTATTAGCTGGTTACGATTTAGTTCAGACTTGGGAGGGTTTTGTATATCACATGACCTGTCGTGGTAGTAGATTTAAGGATGGTGCTCTAAGAAATCCAGCAGGTCAAGTCTTCATGAAGGGTAGAGAATCAAGTGAGTGGTTGGCACAGAATCTTCGTAGTACGAGAAACTTTATACGTAAATGGGGACACATGGTAAAACACGATTCCATGATGTATCCAATCGTGCCCCCAAAATACGATGTCGGATTTTTAGTTAAGAATTGTGATTTTACCCACTTGAACGAATTAGAGCCTTGGTGTTCTACTTTGTATTGTGAATATACTGGTGTTATAGAATCTTACATAAAACATGAACAAAAGAACACTGCTTTTGATTTATCGGACAAATTAAAACATGATTTTCATAACACCCCAACAAACGATATCGTTGTTGAGTTTGATGCAGAAAAACTAAACGCAACTAATTTTCAGGTATTGGTTAATCTATCAGAAATGATAAAAGACAGTGCCGAAATTGGTGAGATGGAATATGACATATTCAAATTCACTATTAACTCATTAGAAACTTATGAGGACGAATTAATTATTAGAAAATGACATACTATTTATTACTAGAAAATGATAGTGAATCTGATACTATATTTGAAACAAATATTTTAGGAGAGGAGAGTTTTAAGGTTTTTTATCCATCATTAGGTTTTCAATTATTACACCGATTGTTAACAGATAAACCTGAACTCTTAGAGCAATTAAAAATAGTGGATGAACAAAAAAAATACTATACCATTACAGAGTTTTTAGATAAGTTAGAAAAATGGAAAATAAAAGCTTGACAAGTATGGTATTTTGTTCGTATATTCAAGGGAGATTGAAACGATGCCAATAGTTCAGAATTGGGAAGATTGGGATGAAGTTGAAGAAAAACTTCAGAATGAACAATCAAGAAGAAAAACAAATGGTAAAAATAAAACCAAAAAGGAAAAAGATAAAAATGACAATTATCCAAAAACTAAAGCTAACAACAAAAATAATTCTTAGTGTAATATTCATATCTTGTGAGGACAATAACCAAGATAACACAGGTTTACTTGAGTTTGATATAAGATTACCACAAGATGAAAATGGTTATTACAGTCTTACATTAGATAGGGATAAATGGCAGACTCTTCACAGAGTTACCGCAAAGGTAAGTGATACCTTTTATTTAGATAATTTTTACATCAGTTGGGAAAGTAATTTGTATTGGATGTTAAATGATACTTTAGGGTATATCGTAAAAAGACAATTTAGTGATTGGAATGGTAGTTATGTTTCCACAGACACATCCTATATAACAGGTTTTAATGGGATGGAAGTTCCTACAACTAACAGAAGTAGTTATAGTAATAGATTAGGTGAGATTAATAATATGATTGCACCTGTAAAAAATATGGTTGGTGATACTTTGATGTTAGGAGCGTTTTGGAGTGGTGGAGAGGCATTTTTTGGAATAGTTCTTAAATAGGAGATTAAATGACATTTAAATTAGTACATAAAGGTAAGGATGAAGCGATAGATAGAGTTACATTATCTGACAATCATGCAAAGCAATATTTCATGAATATTAAAAGATTATCAGAAAAAGAATTTGATAAAATCTTTGAGGTGAAACGAGCAGAGGATTTTCATAAACCGAATCCTAATTATGAGTGGTGGCATGAGGAATCAAAGAATTTAGATATAGATAAGGAGTAGATATGACATTTCAAGAAGCAGCAGATTTACTAACTAAAATTATAATCGGTGAAAAAAAGAAAGTAGCAGTCAAACGAAAAAGAAAAGTTAAACGTGCTAGAAGAACTAAGAGAGTTTAGAAATAAGGTGAAAAAAATTATTTTAGATGTTCTTGAACAATATAAGGACGCAAATTTACACTCCGAGTCTGCCCGAGAAACTATCGCAAAAGAGATGATGAAAGAGTTTGGGATGGAAGAACCTAAATATATTTACGAGTCACCCGATGGTGGTGAAACTATTAGGAAAAGAAAATTTGAATATAAAGGTGGTCACTTAGGATAATGGACTTATCTAAACTAAATGAGTTTGATAGTAGACCAAAGAAAAAAAATCCTTTTAGAAGTAAACCTATTCCAAAAGGTGTTGTGGAGTCTGCGATAAGAGCTACGTCTTCTATTAGGGCCGCAGCTCAACACGCAGGTGTCGCATATAACACGTTTAAGAAGTACGCAAAAAAATATGACTTATTTGAACAAAATAAGAATCAAGCGGGTATCGGTATTACCACAAAGGGTAACACAGGTTGGGGAGCAAAGATAGAGGATATATTTGATGGGAAACATCCAAAGTTCCCACATTGGAAATTACAAGAAAGACTCATAAGAGATGGTTATCTAAAACAAGAATGTAGTAATTGTGATTACGCGGAGGTTAGGGATAGAGATTTCAGAGGCCCGTTTCTTATATGTTTTCTTGATGGTGACGGCACTAATCATAGGTTAGATAATTTACATCTATTATGTTATAATTGTTTCTTTATAACTAAACCTACAGGCAAAATGTTAACAACACCAAAAAATGTTACACTTTTGAGAAAAAAGTTAGAAGAAGTATATAAGGAAAATGAATCATAGGTATATTTATCAATGAGAAGATTTCTTTCAAAAACCCGTTGGTGTTCCATAATGAGTGGAAATACTATTAATAATATTAGTAATTATTTATTGGACATACTTAGTCCGATATTTAAGGAAAAAATAAATGAACCAAGCCGATAGAAAAGAGTTTGAAACCATACACGGTAAGATAGACCAATTACAGAGTGACATAAAATTCATTAAAGAAAATATGTTTAATCCACATGAGGGTCTATGGGCGGAGACAAAACTTAATTCACAATTCAGAGCCAACACAATGAAATGGCGTGGAGTCGTAGGTACAGGCTTCGTTGGTTTACTTTTTAAACACATATGGGATATGTTCAATGGGTGAGGAGAAGAAATTTTAATTGAACATTTGACAACCTATTTATATGTAAAGGCTACGCAAGTTAATGAAAAAATTAGTTTTATTCTTATTTCTATCAATAACCAACACATCAGGTTATGAACCAACATCTACACCAATTTTGATAACAATGAAACTTCAATCCTCCGAAATCCTATCGGATTCCGAAGGTTATAATACATCACCATATCATAATTCAATACCCGTGTTACCCAAAGCACAAATCAAACAAAACTACGTCCAAGACAAGGAATACAAGATAAGACAAATATCACCCACCCAATTTGAGGTGCTCGGTTCCCCCTTAAGTAGAGCGATAGAAGATGATTGACCTCGTGCTCTTCTTTGTACTGGCTTGGATACATCACGTAAAGGAGAACGGATGTTAGAAACACTCAAACACTACGGACTTTTCGTATTACATAACATGCTATCAGTCTTGAACAAGACCGCAAGACAGTTAGGTCAAATGTTCCCCGAAAAACCACCTCAACCCATCATAGAAATTGAGGACGACCCTAACGAGGTGGAGGACACCTACGACGAGGTTGATGATTCAATGATAATGAATAACGAGGTGGACAAAGTACGGAGGAACCGATGGGGTCTTCCAACATTAGAGGAGGAATAGGATGAGTGAGAGACAAGAGGCCGTGAATAGGGATTTATTATTCCTAATGATAGGGCGGAGACCAAATTTTTTAAGGAGATTATTAAAGAGGTGGTTGTGGTGTATCAAATAATATTTTGGATGGTGACGGTGTTAGTGTGTTACAGATTTGCGAGGGATTTAGAAAATGTATGAGATAATAGCATTGGTGATAATTGGTGGCGGCACCATATACGGTATAAAGAAATTACTGGACGAGTAGGGTGTGGTTACTAAGACTAATAATGAACCTAATAGAAAGGTACGAATGGGATGACTAATTTATTTAGAATACTATCAGACCACTTTGATGACGATAAGAAACTCGGTGCATATATACGCATGTTAGGGGAGGTACCAGATGCCGACCTAAAACTGCCCGAGGGATTCACGGTCAGTTGGACTGTCGGTGAGAATAATGTATACCATGCGAAAGAAAGTTTTTCACTAGAGGAGATATTGGATAAGGCAGGTATAAAGGGAGTGAGCGGTGGAACAGAGTCTTAACCTGCTCGGTGATTATATATTCAGACGTATACAGAAAGACCATACGGATAATAGGATTACAAGGTTCAGACCAAGGGAATCACTGAGTGGTCTATACATAAATTCAAAAGATATTCAACGTTACATATGGGATTACTATAATCTTGGGATAGACCATATGGGCGATGATGAATGTGCAGAGGATAGGATAGAGAGATACTGGAATCCTGCAGAGGGAGAGGAAATATGAACCCTGAAGAGGTGATACTACTAAACAAGATGTTAGAGGGACATGAGATAAATCCATACGTGACCCTCTCAGTGCTATTAGTTTTTTTATTCTCAATACTACTATGTTTAAGAGACTCCCAATAATCCTATTCCTTGGGGGGTGTGTGGGAATCAAACCACCCGCACCCGAATGGCATGTCTACACCGATGTCCAAAAAAGAAATCATATCTATAATATAAATTTAGAGGAGCTCTCTCTAGCGAGAGAGAATGTCACAGAATACTACTATTGTCTACAACACGAAAGGTTGGAGGAGATTAAGGTGTTCTGGCCACTCAGACAAGATTCCAGTTTAATCACGCCTCCACTTCAAGACATTTAATATACACGTTTTAATAGACCCTACCCCTTTTACCCCCCATTCCCCACGATTACCCACCTTTTGACACCCTTTGGGTACGCCAGGGGCATATTTTAATATATCCGACATCTAAAAAAGTACTACACGTCCGCGTCGCAGGAAAATTTTTCTGCTCTGACCTTTTGACATATTTGGGTATCAAATCCGAGCGCTGAATATGGTCTGACAAGGTGTCATAGCACTTTATTTTTCCGCCCCAACCCCTAAAATACCCTATTGCCAGGCACTTTTTTTACCAAAAATTGACAAAAAAGCGTTGACTTTTGGTTATAAATGTATTATATTAGTATGTTGATAGCTGTGCTCTGT
>CETN01051897.1_pt1 | contig 14244 bp, 4 predicted proteins | sample 531301 | NCBI WGS metagenome assembly CETN01 (sample SAMEA2622656, study PRJEB7988) | marine metagenome | isolation source: saline water (ENVO:00002010), including
ATATTTGCAGATGTTAATACTTACGATGTAAACCCGACAGAATGGGCCGCACAACCAGATCAATTTACCACTGTTCCAGTAGGCACCGACACCCCATATAATGATGGTATAGAACAGGATATGGGATGGGGATTAACTCATGTCCCTGAAGAGTCTGGTGCATTAGTCGAAGCACCTGCAGATCGAACTGCTATTTTGACATCAAAGAGATTCTTTAGATATCAACCAGGTCGTGTTTCTGCTGCTACATTTGGTGTTAAAACCACAGTGATGAATGTCGATACAAATGACGCTACAACCAATCCTTCCGTATCTCAGAAACAAGATATTGGTAGTACAGTATATAATCCAGCAATTCGCAAGTACGGAATATTTGATAACTTTGATGGATACTATTGGGAGACAAGAAATAACGGACAAGGAGATAATTTCTGTGTTGTAAGAAGAACACAATCACTTTTATTCAATAATCCACTTGATTTTGCTGGAACTGGAGGACAGACAGAAGATTTTGGTGCAACAAATCCATTAGATCTCACAGCACCAAGAGGTAATGAAACTCCTGATAACCTAACTGTTCCTAATCCCAACACACAAATTTCTTTCCTTCCAGCTGGAAATCGTTATCCAGATGGTCACAACTCAACACCTCCAGGATTTGAAAACGTAAAACTTGGTGATCTTGTTATCTATCGTGATAACTTGATGATGATACATGCAGGTGCTTTTGATCCATCTCTTCTTCAGGAGGAACAGGAATATACTTTTGGTACAGATGCTAGTGAAGATGAACTTCTTTTTTCAATTAAAAATGATGGTACAAACTCAGGTCTTGGAAGAAGTATAACAGGTGCAGTGTATGACATTGACACTGGTTTGATGACAGTTACAACACATGGAAGTCATGGATTCCAACCTAGTAAATTCGTGACCCTTGCTGGAATCGGAATGACCTGTCAGTATAGTTATCCAGATTTTAATGGAGGGGGTGGAGATCCTATTGAATCTCAGATCAAAACATATCCTGATAGAACACACGGATATAATATTCTTGAAGTTCCTTCCGCAGATACATTTATTGTTAATGTAGGTGTATCTACTGTTCCTACTTTCTATAATACTGCGAAATCAGTTAAAAATCATGCTCGTGTTATTGGATTATCTACAGGACAATATGTAACATATAGTAAAGGAGCAGCTTCTAGTGCTGTTGGCGGATTAACCGATCAGAAAATTTATAGAGTCAATAAAATTGATTTTGATGCACCTAGTGAAACTGTTAAAGTACAATTAAAAGATCTATCTGAAAAGATGGGTAGTGCAACTCCAGATGTTGGTCTTCCACAGACAGCTGTTGGTATTAGTGGTGGTGATATTGCTGCTAATGTTGGACATAAACTTATTACTCCAGTTCCTTTTGTACAACCAGTTGCTGATGATGTTGTTGACGGAAAAAATACATATGAGTCTGCAGGAGGTTTTAAAAGATCTGGTCTATTTCCTTACATGTATACCGATCCAAATGACGCAACTAAACAAGTAGGATACGTAGATACGACTCTTGATACTCAAACTACAAATGTTAACGAAACAAAGAATCAAATATCTGTACTTAATTTATACTATAGAAATTGGGTAAATCAAAATATTAAAAAAGAATTTTGGAACGTGTATGAATACCGTGTTCCAAGATCAAGATTCAGTGGTGATCGTTTAGATAATGCGACTGATACTTTATTATTCAGTGATGTGACTGCAGAAAATCGTGCAGGTTCAGTTGTTAGGGATTCTGTTGGTGCGATAACACAAGACACAAGTATATGGGATCTTGAGTTTGATAAAGTTACCATGTATAAGATTGAATTCTCATGGTATGGTGCTGTTGGTGCTTTATTCTTGGCATATGTTCCAGTCGGTGCTGGTGAAGCCAGATGGGTGCGTGTTCACCATCTAAGGGCATCAAACCAATTAAAGGGTTCATCATTAGGTAATGCAACTTTACCCATCACATACCTCGTTTACGGTGGTGGAGGAGGATTGAATAGATATGGATATCCTAATGATCTTGACAAAAGAAGTAACACATCATTTGGATATGGTTCTTCATCAGAACATATTATCAAATATGGTGCTTCATACTATATTGATGGTGGAGATCGTGGAACTGTTAAACTATTCAGTCATGGAACACAAACAGGACAAACTATTTTTGGATCAAAGAGAACTTTTACTGTAGCTGCTTCTGGTAATGATAAGATAATTAGAAGTACAACAACTATGGAAGATGCGAATGATCCTTACATCACTGGAGGTAGTGCTGTTGGATTTACTTCATCATATTACGTTGGTGCAAAAATCATTACTGGAAATCCATTAGATCAAAATATTGAGGTTGTGTATGTAGATACGACTAATAATAGATTACATTTAAATGCACCTTTCAGTGTGGCTCCAAGCAATGGAAGCACTATTGATATAATTGCAAACCGTCCTAGATCTTTAATTGGATTAAAATGTAGAGATTTTATTGTAAGTAGTCAAGGTAAAGCAGTTAGAAATCGTACTCAAGTATATCCAACGAGATTGTCAACTGGATCTGAGGGATCTGTGATTAAAGTTGACTTACTTAAAACACCTATATTCCAAACAACTTCAACTGTGAGTGGTAGTTTTTCAATTACAACCGCAAATGTTGATATAGGTAAAAGAGGAAAACCAACTCTTATATCAACTCCAAGTAACCCCAATTATCTGGCAGAAGGAACTGGTGCGTATGGTTATATGCTTGGTAGATTTTCTCTTGATGGGTCAAATAAAAGAATATCAGTTCTTGGATATCTTGAAAGAAGAGGATCTACAAGTCCAACACCAGGATATTATTTTAATGCATTAGAGTCAACTAGTGATAGTATTATTTTAATTAGTACCGCAGATACGATTTATTCTAATGCTGCTAATGCTAAGTTCTTACATGAAGGGCAACTATCTCCTGAAGGAGTTGGATTTACAACAAGCGTTTTCGGTACTGATTCTACATTAGATCCTCTATCTTCAATTAAAGTTAGTCCTGATATAAGAGCACCTATTCCAAAAACAGGAACAATTGTTGCAAGTTTATTCATACCTGCATCTGGTGAAGATTTTGATTTATCATCATACTTTGATTTTAATAAAGAATATCTATCATTCCCACTTACAAATGTCATAGAAAGTTTGTATGTAGTTGGATCATCAGATAAAGAATTTAATCCTTCAGCTGGAATTTCAACAACATCTGCTAGTATCACTTGGGAGGAGCAGTGATCTATGAATGGAGGAAAGGATGTTAAAATTGGGCATGATAAACGTCCAGTATCCGTAATACCATCAGATGAACAACCATTATTTAATATTGCGAATGGTATACGTTTAACCGACGAATTTGGTAATCCACTTGTAACTAAAGTGGATCAATTTTTTGTTGGAGACGCATCTAAAAAAAGAGCAACATCAGTTGTATTTCCAACTGATCCTCTTGACAAATATAATATTGCAACTATTTCACAAGTTGGAGTAGCAACTGGTGTAACTTATGGTGTTAATTTAGATGTCGATATTCCCACTACTCGTGTTGGATTTAACACAGTTGTAATTCCTGTTCTTCAGGTAAATACAAATGTAGTTGGAGTTGGATCAACAACACCTGGTGAAGTTAAGATATTAGAAAATGATAATACTACAGTTACTTTAAGTGGTTTTCCCGTTAAAGTAGAAGCAAGAACCTTATCTCCTACAGGATTAGATAAAAATAAAATATATTTTACATCAGAAAGCAGACCTCTTATTGATTCATTACAAATATCAGATACGGTTTCTGGATTCAACATTCCTGATGGATCATATGTTTTAGGAAAAACATATGACAGAATCGAAATTTCAAAGTATATAACTTCAGGAATAAACATTGACGATGTTACTTTTTTTCGTCAAACTAATCCCACATATGAGGCAGATAATGTATTAAAAATTGCTGAACAGTTTAAAGAAACAAGTGAAGTTAGTTCAACTTTACTCGGTATTGATCGTGCTGAAGTTCAATTAAGTTTATTTTCAAATGTTTCATCTTACGGATTGAATAAAGATGATTGGGAAACATATCAGTATAACAGTGGAACTAGTAAAGCATCTTGGGAGAGAAGAGTTAATAAAATTTACGGTAGAAAATATGAAGCAAGAATTGAGGAGGAAACACAAGAGTCTGCAATTAAATTGTCTGCATTTCCTGTATCATATTCATTTCCTTATGGTGAAATTTACCAAAAAATAGGATTGTATAATAAGGACAAATACGATAAGTACATTGATTTTATAAAATTAGGAAACGCTGCTTATAATTACTATAGTGGTGCAGGAAATAACATTTCTTTTGCAACTAATTTTTTAAATCCAAATGATGTTAGAATAGAATCAGGGGATGTATTCTACTCTAAAGTAGCAGGAAAACCAGATGATTTTACATATGCTTTTTCTAAAATAGATACTTGGTCTACGACATGGGGATTACTTAGAGACGAATCATTACCTAATCCAGCTGGTGGAAATTTGGGTTTTGCAGGATTGAAAGATATTTTAAATAATAATGGTATACCAAATGTTCCCTCTGATGATGGAGCACCTGGATATAATACAAATTATACTAGATTTAGTGCGATTCAATCGAGAAGAGTTTTTAGATATCAACCAGGTAGAATTAGTGGATTCACATTTGGATTAAGATCTTCAATTGAAAAAATAACTGGAGTGGTGCTTGAATGGGGAATTGCGAATACAACAGATCAATATATGTTTAGAATATATGGAGGATTTTTATCTATCATTCGCAGAAGCACAGTGCCTTTGTCTAGAGAGGTGTTAGTTAGAAATGGACTAGACCCAACAGAAATTACTAGTGTTAGAATCGGTGATGATACTTATAATACAGTTCAACCAGAAATACCAAGTGGTGATCCTTTTGATGTGAAAGAAAATTTTGGGCCATATAGCACTAGTTCTGAGGAGTTAGAAAGAGCGATAAGATATCATACCATTGAAATACCAAGAGATAAATTTAATGGTGATCCTTTGAATGGTAATGGCCCATCTGGTTATACAATTGAACCAGATAATGTCACTATGTGGAAAATTGAATTTGGTTGGTATGGTGCGATTGGTGCAAGATTCTACGCATACATTCCTGCAGGTGCTGGTGAAGCAAGATGGGTTGTTGTTCATACATTAGTAATTGAAAACTCTTTAACAGGCCCTTGTTTAGAAGATTCGTATTTTAGATTTAAATATACTTTAAAATGTTCTAATAATGAAAGAATAACAACACCTCAATTTTTGTATAAGTACGGTGCTTCATATTATATTGATGGTGGTGATGAAGGAACAACTGAAATTTATTCTGTGAATACAGGATTAAATCCAAAGACAATTACTGCAAACGAATCAACTATATTTGGAGTAAGACCTAAAGATGTATTTTATAGTGTAACTGGAATTGGTGCATCTGAGATAGTGAGAGAAATTGCAAATAGAAGACTTATTCTCCCAACTAAAATGAGTATGTCCACTAATGCATTAACAGAAGTTAAAGTTAGAACTTGTGTTGGTTGTAAGGGTCATGCACATGTGATTACTCCTGGCGTTGGAACAACTATATCTGGGAGAGAAATTGAATTAATATTTACATCGGTGCCTAATCAAATATCTATTGTAGGCACTGGGGCAAGTTTCACTGAGAGTGATATTGGTTCAAAATTAATTGCACCATCTATTTTTAATGCGTACATAATTGCAATGGGAGATGATACATCAGCAACCACATATCCAAATGGTCTCAAAACTTATACATCTGCAAAAGTAGCTGGATGGGGGCCTGGATTGGATGGGTATCCGAATTATAATGAAAATGTAGATGAAACTTCAGGTGGAAGAACAATTGGTGGAGCATTAGTAAAAGATTATGGACAGGGAGGAATAATTACCACAATACCCACAGGTGATAATCTAGCTACTGATATATATCCACATAAGGTTCGTTTAAGTAGTTATAATGAGGTTCATTTTGCTTCCGATCAGGAATTATCAGGCACTGAAATTAAAATTCAATTCTTAAATCCTAGACCAAAAGATGGGATTTCATCTTACAGAAGTAATACTCACTTTGCCGATTTTTTAATTGGTGTAACTGATAAAAAACCAACTGTTGGTGTTGATGGTTTAGAGGGTTGGGATAGTAGTGTTCTTTCATGGACGAATTATACTGATAATATTGCCGATCAAGTTGGACAGGGAACTACAACTATTTTACCAAATGAAAATATATTATATGGTGAAAGCACTCATACTTGGGGTGGTATGAACGAAGATGGTGCTGAAGTTAATGAACGTTGGTCTCCTTCAGAATACAGAGTTAGAATGGGAGAAGATGTTCGAACACCTGTGGTTGCAAATCCCTCTGGAGGAGTCTGTTCGTCAGTAAAAATTGTAGTCAGTGAATCAACTACGATAGCTGAAAATGTGTTATATGTGCATGAAACTACAGATATTCCTGGTGGTGGTACAACATCAGACGCTGTTTCATATTTTGTGGTTAAAGGTGCATTTGGTGGTGGAATTACTGATTGGTTAGGTGGTCAGGTAGTTACTCTAGATCCTACTGGCCCTAACGATACCATTACAGCAAAATATAATCAGAGAAAACCTGTATCATTTGTTAATGATACAAGTTATTTTCAGGGAGCAGCAGGAGAATATATCGCACTAGACAGTTCAATTTACAGTGCAGATAAATCTAATATAACCCTCTTAGGGAGAACAGTAACACTGACAGCTAATAAGTTAAATGAAACTAAAATTAAATTGTTTAATTATTCAGTTTATCCTCTGTATCTTGTAGGCAAATTAAGAGACAATTCAAAAATAAATAATATTATGATTACAGAAAAATCTGGTGATTTTCAAAAAACCACCACACCTAAATTATATGTTACAGAAAATTCAAATGGTAGTGTTGATACTGTAAGTGGAGATGCCTTGAATGATCAGACACCTCCACCAAATTTCCTACCTATAGATAGATTATCATCTGCAACTGTTGATACGCAAAACTTAAGGGATTTAAGAAAATCAGTGGTGAGGGATACTTTTTTCGTTGGAGAAGATGAAACAAAAGAAATTGATATGACTAAAGTTTTTGGTGTTGATAGGAATGTAATTACACCAGATAATCTAAATATTGATGCTACTTTCATTACTGCAAAGAATATAACCACTTCGAGTAGTGGTAACAAATTTATTCAAAGTAGTTTAAATTTTAAGGAACAATAATGGCACTTACGAACCCTAAAATATTTGGTTTAAATGTTGAAAGTAAACTAACTGATGTAAAAAATAAAAATACAGCGTTACAGAACATCGGAATAAATCCACTTGATTTAGATATAATTAGAGGTTCAGCTAATGAGGGTATGACTCGTTTCGATTGGATTAGTTTTTCTCGTTTAAGTGTTCCTTTATATAAAACTTTAGATCGTTTAAATCGAGAATCCACTGCATTTAGTGGTATTTTACAACAAAGAGCAGGAATAGATCAAACTTTATTTGGAAATTTAAATATTAATGGGTCAATAAGTGGTAGTGCAATTCGTTATCGTTTTATCGATTTTGATGACGGTAATAAAACAAAAATTGCAGATATATCAACGTCGAGAGTAAGTGCATGGAGTTCTTCAGATCCTAGAGCAAATAATCAAAATTTAGAAACACAAAAATTAGCAAGAATTTCTTATGGTGCAAGAATAGGAATTGTAGAAGATGGAAAACTAGTCTTTGGGGAACAATCAACTGCAACTAAAGCAATAGGAAATGCGTCTAGCACCTCTGCTATTCAGAAAGATGCTCAAGGGAATGATATTCCTGGCCCAGCAAATCAACCTAGACTTCAAACAACAATAGTTCCAGAACCAGTTGAATTTCCGTCTGAAATTCCTACTTCAGTGATTAAATGTAAAATTCCAAATCCTAGTACTGGGTCGATGGAAATTGTGTCTTTATATGCAATGAAAGGAATACCGATAGTTTTCAGAGGATTTTTCAAAAATTTAAATGCCTCTGTTAGAGTTAATAATAACAATCCGAGAGTAAGTTGGAAAATAGTAGAGACTGCAAACGAAAATTTATTTACTAATTACAAAAATAGGGGATCTACCACCTCTTCAATTAGATTCAGATCACCAGTGTCGAGGGAGAGATTTATAAAAATATATAAAAATCCAAATGAAATTACATCCATTCAAATTCGAAATGCGACAATCAGAGAATTACCTTCAATAAAATTAGAAGACTGTACTAATTTAGATTTTTTAAATAATCAAATTAAAACATTTCCTAATTTTAAATTTATTGCACCAAACTTAAAAACTTTAACACTATCTAATAATCCTCTTTATCTAAGTGATATAGAAGATGAAAGGAATTTTAACATCAAAATTTTGGATAAAATTGACGATAGATTAAATTCTTTAAATTTAGGGGGAACTTTTTCTGGATCAATTGAAAGGAATATAATATCTCAAAAATTACCAGACTTGCAAACCTTTAACGTAGGAAGAACAGCAGGAAGATCTTTTAATCAAGATAATAGACCAACAGGATCGACTCAAGTTAAGCTTAATGGAGTTCTCACAACAGGAAATAATGAAGGCACTGAAGCATTTTGTCCTGATGTTCCAGAGGGTGTAACACTTTATAGTATTAGTCGAAATAATTTTCGAAGTGTTGACTTGAATGAAATACTACCCAATGAGAAGGCATTTGATTCAGATGGCACTGAACAGACATATAAAAATGGATCTTTTAGTTTCAAAAAACTTCCAAAATTAGTTAATCTTAATTGTTTTGGAAATGAATTTTTAAATGATGATGATTCTGGTGGAATTACTACCTTAAAAAGTGCAACTGAAAATACAATTGAAATTATATCTTACAGTTCAACTGATCTTGGTATTCCAACTAATTTACAGAATTGTACTAGTTTAAAAGAATATAATTCTACTTACAATGGAGGTGCACTGAATACACCTATGGTTGATTCTAGTGGTAATTATTTATTCGAAAACTGTACATCATTAAAAAAAATTCGTTTTTATGCAACTAATTTAGGGCAAATAAATTTTCCCAATAAATTCACTAATCCTAAATTAGAAGATCTTGATATAAGACTTACAAATATTAAAGGTGGAAAACCAAATGTTGCTGATGCACTTCAAACTCATGTAATTCATGCGGATACATTTGAAGATGCAACTGAACTTAAACAACTCTATATACAATCTAGATATTTATTAGAAAAAGATATAGATCCACAAGCATTTGCAAAAAATACAAAGTTAGTAAATTTTAGGTATTATTCTTATGGTAGGTCAACTGGTCTTATTTCTGCTCTGTTTAGTAATAATGCAAGTTTAAGAACTGTATATATGGTTCGTAATGCATTTTCTGGATCACCACCTAATTTTTCTGCAAATGCATTAATTCGAAGTGTACAGTTGCAGTATAATAAATTAAATGGAACGATACCTGCTTACACAAATTTAAACAGTCTAAGGTTTTTATATCTTAATAATAATGAATTGACTGTTCTTAGTGAATTTGGATTACTTCCAGGCTTACTAAGATTTTATGCACATAATAATCAACTTGGTGGAGAGATACCAGATTTTAGTGGATGTAACAATTTAAGAAATTTAACCTTACATCGTAATCAATTTACTGCATATAAAAAAGGTGCATTATCTAAACTTTATAAAATAAAATATATTGATTTATCATTTAATAAATTATCTCAAACTTCACTAAATAATATATTATTAGATTTACTAGAAAACTGGAATTCAATTAAACGTGGAGGAGTTACAGTTAATTTAAAAAGTCAAAATGGTGGTGTAATTCCTACTCCATTTGGGGCTGGAATGGATGCTGCTAAAACTTTATCAAATAATGGTTGGAGCATTGGAATTTCTGGTGGAATTCAGTCTAATTTGTAAGTAAATTCAGGATAATTAAATGGCAGTTATAAACAATCAAGGATATCGAAGAGATTTAAATTTAGAGGAAACACCTGATGATGGTGGAGCATTTGATAACCTGGCAGGAGCTGGTGCTGCGAGTGATATAAGATTACTTCAAAATAATTTAAGAAATACCTCAAGGGTTGGTTTTAATACTATCAGTAATAATTTCTTTTCATTTGCATTTGATAGAAAAATAGGAATTAGCACTCTTACTTCTTCTCAAAAAGATCTTGCAAATACAGTTATTACGATTACTTTAACTGAACCTTATGAAGTAAAAAAAGGACATTTAGTTGAACTTAGAAATATAACTGGAGTTTCTTCTGCAGTATCTTTAAATGGACAGTACTCAGTTCAATCTGTAACCCCTGATTTGAAAGTAATCACTTTAATTAATTCAGTGATAAAGTATACAAATACAAGTGATTTTTCAAGTGGAGTGGATTTTGTACTTAAACCTCAAGATATATTTACATTTACAGACGGTGATATCGTTGGATTAAGCACTGATATAACTTTTACAGTTGGTGGATCTACGACTAGTCTTACGAAAAATAATACTTATTTTGTTGTTAATTCAAATGGAGTGAATGAATTTAAACTATCAAGCACCTCTGGTGGAAGTGCCATTGTTATTGATGGAATTTCTCCTTCAAGCCCAGATAATTTTTCATTTATTCGATCTGATGCAGTTTATCAACGAGAATTAATTAATTATATTGAACCAGAAATACAAGATTCTGGAGAGGAGGGTGATGATTTTAGATATTTGGATGAATCAATAAATGATACTTTTGATAATACCATAACTAATATTGAAACCTCTGATTTTTTTGCTAGTAAAAAATATAGAGGGGATCAAGATGTTACTACTAATGAACAGATTAAAACTGAAGGAAATATTTCTCTAAATGATCCAGTCAATAATATTACTGGTAACGGTGTAGATAATTCAAATGCACCTGGAATTTACATTGGAAACACTCGTGCATTTTCAAGTGATAATAATCCTTGGGATAAAGTTGGGGCAGCATTAACTACATCTTCAGAGGAAGTATCAATTGGTGAGTTAGTTTTTCTTGATGGCACTGTTTTAAATGGCAGTCAAGATGGATCAATGATTATTGAAGGAATTAAAAATGATATAACTTCTGTATCTGGCCAGAGTGCAGATAGTTCCTTATCTGGTGGAAACTTTACACATAAATTACCGATCAAAGTTCAAGATGAGAATGGAGACCAAGAAGTATATTACCTACTCCTATCCAACACCTAAACCAAAATCAATTTTTAAATCCAAAAAAGTCGGAAAAAAAATTTCGGTAAAAATTTGACTCAAAACCTTTTTTAAGTTGTTGCTAATATTTTAAAAGTTCCTGTTGGTGTTTTAATATCTATTGTTCTATTGACATCAGTTGACTGTCCAGTTGTTAAATCAGTTGCATTATTGGAAGAGGAATTATCTTGTATAATTAAAGAATCAAATTTTAAATTACCACTTACAATTCCTAGATCCTTATGTGTTGGAATAGTATTTAATCCTTCGTCACTCGCATTAAATGGTGGTGAAGTATCTGTTGGTGGGCAGCATAATGTATAATCAACAGTGTTTTTGGAAGGTTCTACTGCTGTAAACTGTGCACCATTAGGAAGAGATCTCGTAATGCCAGTATTTAAAGTTATTGTAGTTCCTTGTACGTTGGTTACTGTTATGCCATTTTCACCAAAATATGACCCTTGAAGTTCCCAGCCTATCGCAACATTTTTTGCGTCAGTAACAGTTACTATTCCTACTCCTTGATTAAGGGTACTGTCAACATCTGAGATTAAACACTGTACGGTTGGAGTGTTATCAATACGATCACAAAAATTTTGTAAAGAATTATCTCTTAATCCTTTTGAGTCATAAAAGAATACATCCTGATTTGCACTCATACTAACATTTGTACTTAAAGTTAATGACTCACCATTATCAGCAATTAAGTCTACTTTTGTGAACGAAGGAATATTAGCACCGATTGCGATCATGCCTACCTGAACATCTCGATGTCTTGTTGACATTGAAATTGGATTTGGTCTAAATGGATTTGTTGATGCAGATCTTGTAATTACAGGACTATTACTTGTACTACCGACACGAACTCTTCTTACAAAACCACGATGATTAATAAATCTAACTGTTTCTGTAGCAGTTCCAGAATTAAATACAGGAAGATCTAGAATAACAAATTCATTATCTAGTATACTCTTTACTCTTGCAAAAAATGGGATACTTGGAATAGTGGTATCCTGCACTCCAATGACGTAGTTACCAACTTCAATATTTGTTGTCATAACACCGCTAGATAGTTCTAAAACAGTAGACCCTCCCGTTTTTATAACACTTATTTCACTTCTAGTAATTTGTGTTAAATTTTGTTTTGGCACGTATTTAATATCTACCTTATTATTGGTGCTTACTTTTACATAATCTTCAGCATTTTGTGACCCTATGTCTGTGCCAATTCCTGAAGTATTTGTCCCACCAAAAAGAACAGAATTATCGTTATATTTGTTAAAAACACCTTTAACAGCGTTCGAAAAATTATAATCTAAACTGAATAAACTGGTATATCTTAAATCAGCTGTACTTGCAAAGTTTCTTTGTTTATAATTAAAATCTATAGATTGAACGATATCCTTTGAGTCGAAATTTTTATGATGAAAATAACGATATCTAATTCTATATTTTTGATATGCTTCTAAAACTTGCGTTGTTATTGAATGAGTTAATGGAGTGGAATTGTTTAAATCTCTAAAAAATGTTAAATTTTGATTAGTTATAGCCCCTGTAATTGAATTTGTTGAATCAGAAACTAATGTAATAGTCTGATTTGCTTTACTGAAAGATTCTATCACTGCTCCATTGACAATATTTGAATTTCCTGTCACACTCATACCAATACCAATAGTATTCATTTTTTCAATGAGCGATGAATCTACTGTGAGATCATTTCCTGCAGCTGCAGCACTCACTTGAAAAATTGTAGAAATTCCAACCCTCATATGCTCTGTATATGTTCCTATTCCAGATGGTGATATTATATTTTTATTATTATTCTCTTGATATCCAACCTGTTGGAAATCCATCGTGAAATATCCAGTAGAGGTAACTTGAAAATTTACTGGCCCAGTTATTGTAGGGATAAAATATCCCTCCCACTTTACACCTGTATTACTTTTAGCAGATTGTGGATGAATTTTTGTAGAGTATGCAAAATCACCCTCTTCCCAAAAATTATCATCAGGTAGTAATCCATTAGTTGTAACTCCTACAAAAATATCTGCTTCAGGAAGATTTGGATTTACGTTATATTCAAAATTAGCATGCTCATCAAAATTTATCTGATCATTTTGATAATATTTTGCAGTTAATCCATTACCACCTGCTAATCTAGGCTCTCCTGAAAAAACTTTAATTTTATCTAAACGATTTTGATATGTAATTCGAGGATCAAAAAATTCCTCTGACTGCCCATCAGGTGAAACAAATTTTTCTGCACTTCCAGCAATATTTAAATAACCTTCGTTTGTTAAACCATTTGCAAAAATATTTTTAATAACTTTTAAATCATCTGCTACAAAAGTATTTTCATTATCATTAATTAAAGTATCTATTAAGTTAGTTAAACCTTCACTTGGACTTGATAAGTCTGAAAAATCTTGATCCCTTCGAATACCAATTCGATTGAATGATTTTTGTAATGATCTTCCTGCGGTTTCGTCTTTATATAGTGCCATTTTTGATTATTTATGCTACGAGGTGAAATGTTAATGAACTTTTATTCTTAACTAAAACCACATCAGTAGTAATAGTTGTTTCTCCTATTGCAGAAATTGCAACTGTATCACCTGCGGTTAAATTTAGATATGCTGTAAAGTTCACACTTGATTCATTATGTGAAGAATAATATCTGATGTAATTATTAAGACTTTGATCTGTATCACTATCAGTTCCATTAATTCTATATCTAAATCTAATATTTGTTCTCTGGCCACTACCTGTTCCTGATACAAATCCATTAAATGTAACCATGTAAATTCCATCGAAAGGAACAGTCACATCAGTTGCAGTGTTTGTAAATCCACCATTTTCAAATATTTCAGT
>CETN01160350.1_pt1 | contig 14190 bp, 15 predicted proteins | sample 531301 | NCBI WGS metagenome assembly CETN01 (sample SAMEA2622656, study PRJEB7988) | marine metagenome | isolation source: saline water (ENVO:00002010), including
ACATCTGCAATAGATACTGTATTAGCTGTTTCTTGAACTGTAACTGATGTTGAGTCTGCGATTGTTACTGAGTTGAGTATTTGTGCAATCTCGACTGTGTTTCCACCTGATACAGCTATTGAGTTTGTCTGTCCTGTAAGAATGACATCGTTCATCGTGTCACCTCTCTCACAATAGAATAGGCTCCTTCTATTAATCTTGTTACAACACCACCACTTGATACTAATTCCAAATCATACACTCCGTCACCTGCTGTGAGATTTGCTGTATCTGTTGCGGCAACTGTAAGTGTTACTGTTCCATTTGCACCGCCCAAAGCAATGCGTCCGTTTTCCGTTGTAAGCGTTAAAACTGTTGATGAGCTTTCAATCTCATCTCTTAGTTGCATTCTTGCCGTAAAACCAGATAGATTGATGGCTGAACCTGAGCTATCCTTGTATGTGATAACAAGGGACAAAGTAGCACCTTGCTCAACAGTCAGATAATAGTTTCCTGCTGTCATTTATTCTCCCAAGCTTCATTTATATCAGGAGTTGATGGGTCATCACCTCTTAGCGTTCCGTCAGCGTTTCTAGCTCTTTTCCTTTGTTTCACCTTCTTTTCCATAGGTTCCACCACCTTGGTCTCTTCAGCCACGCCTCCTGCAAGGAATAACTTGGCTAAATTTTGTTGCCATGGCTTTTCTGTGGATAGAGTTTCACCTTTTTTATAAATTCTTGTCTCAGAGCCATATTCATTACAAGAACCCTTCACATCAAAAAGCATAACAATAGGCATTATTTTCTCCTCAGAAAAAAGGGCAGAGTTTCCCCTGCCCCTAATTACTTATGCGTTATGAACGTCAAAGGCATTATCGCCACTATGACGTGCATGGCTCTTTATCACAGTTGTACCTAAAGGTGTTCCTGATGAATGTGAGCCTGTCTTAGCAATGGTTGTGCGGATGTATCTTTTTCCACCGATGTAACCTACACGATAGGTTGACCCTGTTGAGTCTGGATTACCTGCTGTGCCTGCTGTACCAGTTCCATCGATTTTCAAGAACACTCCATCTGAAGCAATTGTTCCGTCTACAATGTCACTTTGAGTGGCATCAGTAAAAGTAACATTATCATCAGAATGTTCTAATCCGATTTCAAAGAAAACAGAACCAGATAAGGTATCTCCTTCTGCTCCTATTGTCACCAAAACAGTTGCACCTTCATATCCTTGTAGGTCTACCCCAGTTCCATTAGATGCGGCTGTTGTGACTGCACTTTTATGAGAAAGTGCTGTTGCAATAGTATTGGATAAGTCTTTCATATCACTCTCCCTTTACGCTGAAATTGTTTGAGTGCGAATAGCCTCAGGCAATACAACCTGACCACCAACTCTACGTCTAGCAACATATCTAACGATGCCAGTTGTTATTTGAGTGAATGGGTCACGTAGCACGCTCAAAGCAACACGATCAACGACCATGTATGCACGACTGAAGTCACCAAATGCGACTGGTTTTGCTGAACCTGCAACATCTGGCATATCTGGCATTTCCACATATGGATATCCAAGAATGGTATTTGGAACACCTGATGTAAGCATCATGCCTGCTTGGAAAACATATTGTCCTGCGGTATCTTTGAGCTTGCGAATAGCCGCCAAAGTTGTCCGATTAAACACAAATGTTCCGTTAGCACCATATGGGCTTTTAACAGCATGAACGAGGTCAATCAAACCATCTGCTTTCAACAAACTATTATCTCCAGAGTTTGTGGTTCCAACAGATGAGTTTGTTAAAATACCCTCTGGTTTGCCTACAGCATTTCCAGAAACCATTGAAGTACCTTCTGCTTTTGCAAACTGGTCAGCAAATTCTTGTTGCATTTCTGCCTCAAGATTGAACACTGAATCCTCTAGCTCTTGCTCAGAAATATCTACTAGAGCATACAACTCATGTGTTGGTATTTCTTCCAACTGTGTAGTGTATCCTGTTGTTTCTGAACGTGTGCCTGTTTCTGCAACAAATTGTGCAGAAAAAGTAGCTGTTCTTGATGGTATCTGAATTGACTTTTGAGTTGTTGACCTAACTCTTGCTATCGACCTCATAGGTGATATTTCAGTCAATGTTTTTATCAACTCGTTAACATACTCTGGTGGTGCTAAAAAACCTGCCTGAGTATTGTCACCAACTGTTAAAGCTTTGACCTCATCTACACTCATGTTGTCTTTACCTTTGCGCAGATAATGATCAAAACTTTGTAGTTTGAAATCTATCTCCTTTGTCTCAACACCAACATCTGGACGCTTCAACAATGTTTCCATTTCAGTAAGTTTTTCATTTGTCTGCTTTGCCTCTTGTTGTGCAAGAGTCAGTTTTTGGTTTATGTCTTCATATCTATCGAGATCAGCCTCAATATTTTTGATTTTCTCTTCAATGAGTGGGTCTGACGAACCCTTTTTTTCAATTTCTGCAAGTTTCGCATCGTTTTCAGCCTTGAACTCCTCAAAAGCTTTAGCCATGCCTTCAACTGCAGTTTTGACATCTTCTGTCATTTTCAGTCTCCTTTTAGGATTTTGGTTAAATTTGTAATCGAATTGATTACATCTTTTTGCTCACTGTCAACCTCACGCTGATCCCAAAGCTTCATAACAGCACCTGCTATTACTTTTGATTCGCTTCTCGAAAGTCCCCCTGCCTCACGCAGAAACTCCTCCCATTCACGAATGTTGTGTTTGCCTTCACCTTTGACACCCATGATTCTTGCTCTTGGATTCATAGGAAAAGTGACTGCAGAAATCTCCATAAGTTCTACTTCTTTGAGCATCCTACGTTTGCCCTTTTCATCAAAAATAGCACCTTTTGGAGCAACTCGATAACCGATGCTGAGTCCATCTATGGCTCCCATTTTCATCAGTTCATAAACTTCTTTACCTTTTTGGGTATTCATAGCAAGTCTGCCTTGAACTTTTAGTCCTTTTCTATCTTCCATTATCTCATCAAGAACACCAATTGGTTCATCTGCCTTGTGTTGATAAAGAAGTTTGACTCCCCTTGCTCCCTTTTTTGCAAGGGACTTAGCAAATGCCCCTTCCATCATAACATCATTGCCTAAATCTTTGTTGTTGAATATAGAACCATAACCGCTGAATCTGCCTTTTTCTTCCTCATCGTCATCATCACCATACGCTTTTATTTCAGCTTGGAAATCTAAAAAGCTGTCTTCATTTTCAATTTCATCTAGCATTATTTGCTCCTTTTTACCTCTGAAACTGGTTAAGCAAACAGCTACCCTCTGGTCTCTGGAAGCATATTCTGACCTCATCGTTTCATCAGCCATACATCTTGTCATAAAATCTGATTCTGATTCAGCACCACTTGGTTTTGGTATTGGCATTAGAAACCTCTTTTCTGCATATTACACACAATTTTTGAATTAGACAACATCATCTTCATCATCTGTCACATAAACTAAAACACAACGGCAATTAATCACGTTTCTAGCTCCTCCTCTTGGGTCAGATGGGTAACCCATAGGTATATCCACGATGCCTGTGCTAAACTCTGTAGGCACGTTAAAATCAGCGTCTAAGTCTACTGTTGTTCCACTTATTTGTGAATGACCTGTTCTGGTTCGATTATCTGTCACCGCCACCCATCTTTTTTTCAAATTTGGTATTGGTAAATTTTTAGCCATTGTATGGCTTGCAAAACTTGCCGCATTATGTACCTCTGTTCTTGCTATCGTTCTTGCCCTTCTTTTACTTTGAACATCTGTTTGACGAGCCAATATCACTCTTGCTGTTTCTTCTTGACCAAAGTCTTGCTCTTGGGCGTCTAAAATAGCTCTCAAAATTTTTGCTCTCGTAACATCTGAGATAGCTCTTATATTTTTTGCCCCAAACTCTAATAAAAAAGTTCTAAAAATAGTATCGAATTCAGATTGCTCCTGTTTTTGATATGTCTCAAATCTACCTGCAAAAGTTTCTGTAACGCTTTGATAAATTGGTCTAAGAACATTAGTAATTCTAGTATTTATCCAATTTTCAGAATCATCTGGGACTCTGTTATTTTCTCTGTAAAATCTTGAACCAACCTCTCCAATATCTCTAAATGCTGAAACTAAATTTCTAAAAGTTGTTCTCTCAAAACCTTTTCTAATTCTGTTTTGTTCAATCAGCTCTTTTCTTGCGTTTGTTTTGCTAACCCTTTGTTTTTTTTCTGGAGATGCGTATGGTGGCATTTCTTTTGGCCAATCCATTTTTCTTTCTCCTGACTCCTGATAATAAGATTCCAACTACATATCCAAACATTAATTTTTTGAGCGCAGTCTGTGACCTTTTGGTAATAAGTCTAAATCAAATTTGCCTGACCTGAACCGACCTGTTCTGACAGCATATAAAAACGCATTGACTCTTGCTATACCCCATTGGTCAGGTCCCATGACACTACGTCTGACTGATTCTGGATTGGTGCGATATGCCCCTACACCTCTGCGAAAAACAGCCTCAAGCATTCTTTGTGTCACTCTTTTGCCCTTTTTATCGCCATGTTTGTCGTTGTGTTCTTTGACTTTGTTAGAGATTGTTTTCTTAGTTTTACCAGATACTGGTGCTTTCTCCTCTGTCTCCAACACCTCAACCAAACAAAACTGTTCCAGATGTTTTTGTTTATCTCTCTCTTTATCAAGCTTTTCAACTGTCCTCTTTGCCCACGCTTGTCCTGCGTCACCACCCCAAAGTAGGTTTGCTATTTTTCCTGCACTTGGATAGCCGTCTTCCCCTTGTCTAAAACCTTCCGCACGCTTGTCAACTTCATGTCGTGCGAAAAAACTGTGCATTCTCCGAACAACTGATGGAGACAATCTTTCACGAGCAACGAGTTGTCTGGCTCTAATTGCGCCAACTCTAGTGCCTCCTCTACCGAACTCCTCCCTAAAATCGAGTCCTCTTTGGGCATTTTCAGCCATTTCTGCTGTTGGGGTGGTATCAATGTCACTTTCTGCTTTGTCATCTTCATCATCTTCTTGTTTGCCCTCTTCCCTCACTCTTAAATAAATAGCGTGAGAAGAACAAGGCATATAAAAAGTATCATCAGGTCCTCGAACAGTATGAGTGCCATCACAACCAATCTGTTCTGCACGTCTTGCGGCTTCTGGCTGTGTTTCAAAAACATCTCTGCCTTGACCATATCTTGGGTCTTGTTTTGGTGTTGACAAATCTCTACCTGTCAATCGAGTATAATCAGCGTGTGACGCACAAGGCATATATACCCGTCCATTATCAGTATCATGAAAATGTGTGCCAAAACATCCTATTTCAGAAGCCCTGTTTGATGCTTCTTGCTCTGTTGTAAAAACATCTCTCGCAACACGTCTTTTTTCGTTTTTAGGAGTTTCTAAAGTTTGTCCTGTTAATCTTTGATAATCTGCGTGAGAAGCGCAGGGCATAAATATTGTGCCATCATCTGTTTCATGTGAATGACTACCAAAACATCCTATTGCTGTTGCCCTTGATTCAGCTTCTTCTTCAGTTGTGAAAATATCTTTTTCAATTTCTCTTTTAAGTCCATAAGCATCTTTGCCATCCTCTTCTGCGTCTGCTCCTTCTGCAGGAGCTACTTCTGGTGAGCCAAGTGGAAATAAATTTGCGGCAATATAAACTTCATCACCACCAGTAATTGGCTCTAAACCAAGTCTGGCTCTTGCTTCATTTCTTGAAATGATACCTTCTCTAACAGCTTGCACTACGTTTTCATATATTTTTCTTCTGCGCTCCGTCATTGCAGGCACATCTTCGAAATCATACTGAATTGAAAAATCTTCCCCAAATTTTGGAGCAAGCCATTCGTTTAAATCTGACATGACTCTTTTAGCTAAAGGCACTATTGTTTCTTCATAAAGTGCTAATCTTGCTTCTTGAACATTTGCAAAAGTTTGTGAATCTGGAATACCTATCAACTGACTTGGCACTCCAAAACATAAAGCGATGTCTTTTGCGTTCATATGTTTTTGTTGTAAAAAATCCATATCTTTAGGAGACAGACCCATTTCACGCCAATCAAAGTCCCCTTCTAACAACAATGGTCTTCCTGCATTTCCAGAGCCTTGGAACCTTTGATGTAAATCACTTTGAAGTTGTTGTCTTTGACTGTCTGAAAGTTGTATTGGCAAACCACCATCTGTTTGAGGTTTAAAAACTATTGCACCAGATGGTCTTGCGCCATTTTCTAAAAGAGATAAATTATGTTTAGTGATAGAATTGAAACCATCTATATCGATTGCTGACGCTTTAATTGGAGACATTCCATAATAGTCATCAAGTGGATTGAATAATTTTATATGCTTTACTTCTGATTCACCTGTTTGTGAATCTGCGTCATATGTTTTCACAACCACTCCATTTATCAGATATTCATAAGCTGTTGGATTAGTTGTCTTGCTAGGCTTTATTCTTATTCTATCTGGTCTCAATAAATAAAGTTCTCTTGGTTCTCCTGATACAACACTCGTTTGCATATAACTATTTCCAGAAATCAAAAGATAGCTATACAATGCCTTGAAATATTCAACGCCTGCTTGCATAGGGTTTGGTCTATTCAAAAGAGATATGAGTGGATGCTGTTCTAACTCATTCTCGCCTTGAAAAACTTTGAAAGGTATGGCTGATGCTCCATCGGCTATTTCATTGATACACCTAAAGACGATAGCATTTTCAGAATAACCTTCAGTAGCATAACTATCATAATTATCTCTTCTGGAATAATTACTGACAGTGGTATTTAAAACTATTTGTGGTGCTTCTTTTTTCTCAAAATCTTTCCGTTTTAGAAAATCAAAAAAAGCCATTAACTTATCCTCCAGTATGCTTTCCCACTGGAAATGCTTAGCTCCGTTAAACACCATACAAGGGCATCCATTCTGTCTGGGCTAAATTTTCCGCTGTTATTGAAAGTAACCATCTGATCTTCCATTTTCCCAAACACACCAACGTGATGAACCTTTTTTTGTTCGTACAAAGCTGATATTGGTTCTGCCCTCAAGGTTTTCCCCCTTGTTGCTCTGACTGCCTTATATGGTACAGTTTCATCAACTATTCTTATCATACGTCCAACCATATCACCACCATTATTTACTTCAGCGATAATTCTGTCTGCTTCATACTCTCTAAAAAGTCTGACAGCTAGTCTTGACCACTCATCTGGTGTGTAGTGTCCTGATACGTCATCCAAAACGTAAAAATGACCATTTTCTGCTTTACCTGCTACGACAATGCCTGTCTCATCACTATCTTCTCCTTTAGAAACAGCTGGGTCAATACCAACAACAACACGTTGTAACTGAGGTAAATTTTCTTTTGAAATCCTCTGGTCGTCAATATCTCTTTGCTTCCATAATGCACCTTCGACCTCCTCAAGTATTTCAGCATAAAGCTCCTGTCTACCTAAAGTTGTTCCTCCATATCGTTCCTCAAGAGCTTTTAGAGCTTTAGGAGCAAGGTTTGCGGCATTATCAAAGGTTGATCCACGATGGACATGAACATCGTCTCTGGACATCAGTTTTTTGATTATATTTGATGGTTTGGGTGTTGTTGTTATTATGCATTGTGGATTTTCTCCCAGTCTTAAACCAAACATCAACTGGTCAAATGCCTCTGGATATTTCCATGCGGCTAACTCATCACACCATGCTCTATGGAATTGGGGACCTCTTAATCTCTCAGGTTCTTGTGCGCTGAATCCCATAATTTTTGAACCATTCCAAAGTCTGATTTCTGCGCTTGATGCATTATATCCTTGACCTGTCCCAGACAAAAGACATTGTCTTGGTATTACACTTAACAAACCTGAGACACCTCCAAAAGCTACTCTACGTATATCTCCAAAAGTAGGCACAACAACTGCACACAAGCTGTTCGGATTTTCCATAGCATAAATAGCTAAGTCTGTTGCTCCAGTTCTTGTTTTTCCCCAACCACGTCCTGCTAAAATTAGCCAAATGAACCAATCTCCAAAAGGTGTTAGTTGAGCATCTCTAGCTGTTTTCAGCCAATCACTGTATAGTGTTGCTAAATTTTTCTGCTCTAGCTTCTCTAACTGCGTGAAGTTCTGACATGACTTCTCTAAAGCTATCTGGGACTGTAACATCTGCGTTAACCTTTGTTATTTCACTAGCTTCACCTAAAGCCAATTTTCCTATTCTTTGAGCATTCATAGCAACAGCAGATAATGACCTCAATTGTTCTGGGCTCAACACAGGCATTCCACTTTGTTCTGCCGCTTGGTCTTGAACGAGTTTGTTGGCAACTTTGCTTAAAAATCCTGATGCTATTCTTAACGATGCTTGGTCAAGTTTTCTGGCTTCATCTGCTATTTCTTTGGTTCGATTTTCAGTAATTTTTTCTCTGGTTTTACTGATAAAATCTATTCGTTTTTTTGACCAATCTTCTTTTTTGCTTTTTCGAAAGAGAGTTGCTCTGGATACATTATACTTATTTGCCAGATGATCTAAACCAACAGTCACTTTTTTTCCATCTTCTTGAACCACACCTTCGCAGTATTCAAGAAAAATTTTTTGAGACAAATTTTCATCTAATTTTACTGACATTTCGTTATCACTTTTTTCTCATAATGTATCTTCAGACAACCAACTCCAGAGTTTATTGCTGAGACTTTTGGTATCACTAATCTCATTTAACCAAAAAATCTCACTATTGCCAGAAAATTCTTCCTGAATATTATTTATCTTAGTTTTTCTGCCTTTAAGAAATTTATCACTTTGGGTATCTCCACGAGCTACATGCCTTTTATGTAACACATCATTAGACTGTTTCAATATACAAATTCTTGTTTGATACTTATCTAAAATGAATCTCAAATTTGTAGCTGAAAAAAGTCTATCTCCCTCAAACACAATATGTCTTGTATTTTCTCCTTTGCATTTTGCTTCCAGATATGAAAGAAAATCTTTATTTACCGCCATTGAAAGTCTGTCTGTTCCTTCGAATGTACCTTGTCCATCATATATACCCATGATAGCTATTTTCGTTTTTTCATTGAACATTCCTGCAAGCAGACCATATTTGAATGTTTTTGCTCCATCCATATTTTTGATAATGGATTTCATCAAAGTAGTTTTTCCAGTTGCAGGTTCTCCACCTATAGCTAAACATTTCATGTCCAGACTGCCTCCATCAGTTTTGCGTCATGCCAAACTTGTTGTTGTTTGTTGAACCATGCTTCTACTCTTGGTATTCTGCCATAGTCTTTCAGAACCTTGTTCCAACTGTTTAGATAAGCAGACTCAGATGAAAAGTGATGCATATTTTTTTCAGCTAAAACAGCATGAGGAATGACCTCTGCTCTTCCCTCTAAATACTTATCCCAAAGCCATTGATACTCTGGCCATAATTTCTTCATATAATCCATTTCCCAAAGTTGCTCATCTATGTAGCAACCGCCATATCGTGAGCCTTTATGTTGTCTTTTGTAATTACAACAAGCTGTTTCCAGACTCAAAAATCCTGCATCTGGATGATTTATTTTACTCACATAATCCATTGCGGATTTTTCTAACCAGAGAATATCTTTTTTTGACACTTTCCCATCTACTAGGTGGTCTGCTCCAACACAAAAAGCCCAACCTGACCTATGAGATGCTCCTTCATCAAACTCCATGGTTGGAGGTAATATTGGAGCGTTAACAAATTTAGTTAGTGCCTCTGAGAAACACCAATGACCCATTCTACCCCAGTGGAACCAATCTTTTTGACATCTTGTTTTCAAATCAAGATAATTTGTGATTGGGTCAGATTGAAAAGATTTTTTTATATAGTTGCCCAGAGAGCCTGTTTTGCGTGTCGCTTGAGCTACACTTCTTAAAAACTTTTCGAAAACTATTTTTCGATATTTGCAATCAGGGCTAAACAATAATCTCTTTTTATTATCGTAGAAAAACTCAACTGCTGAATCGATAACATCCATATTGAAAGTTGGAAATAAATCCGAAAACATTGTTTCACAAGGACCTGCGTAGGTGGCGCCATGAAACAAAGCCATGGTGCATCTTTTTTCAAAATCGAATTCTAAATCATCTGCAATCCAGTTTTCTACATTGATATCAGGTGACCAGTCTTTCGTATCCAACATGAACCTATAGAAGTAATCAAAACCCTCAAAGCGATGCTCTTTGAGTCTGTAATCAACATCAGTTCGCATTGAAAAGCTTTTGCCCTTCTGTATAAATTTGTTCTCGTATTTCGTAAACCAAGTAATTGCGTTGATGTTTTTTTGCCGCCAATCCAGTTGTGCCTAAACCCCCAAAAGGGTCATAAACAACATGACCTTCATTTGTATAATTTAAAATACACATCTCAGGCACTTCGAATGGTTGTGCTACTACTTCTCCATCAATGACCTTTTCTTTGCCAAAAGGACCCCATAAATCTTTTCCATAAGTATTAAAATTTTTATGTTTTCTCAGATTGAAAATACCTTCTTTATCTTTTTTCTGAAATGTATAAACATGTCCAAGAGTATGTGAATATGCGTCATATCCATTTTTTTTGATGTAATATTTTGTATCCTTCAAAATATATCCATTTTGAAAAAACGTCTGGTTAACATAAAAAAATTTGGGTAATATTTGACTATTGGCTCTTCTGCAACCTGTGAACGCTATTGTTACTGTCCCCAGTCTTGGTTTTAGTCTTGGGACAAACCAGTCTAAAAATTTGGTTTTATATGTTGATGGTTTATTTTTATCAACACCAAATATTTCTAAATCTTCATAACAAGGTGTACCACTAAAAAAATAATCGTAAGTGTCTGTTTTCATATTGGAGATAGAATCGCCAAGAATATATTGAGAATCATTCAACATTCAAACCTGCCATGTTTGTTCTGTTTTTCACTATCTCTAATTCTTTTTCAGCAGATTCGCATTTCATCATATTCTCACGATAATAACAAACGATGCTGATACGCTCAAAAGGACGTTTTGCCTTGAAAGCTACATTGCCATGCCATTCATGCACATTAAAAAAACAAACATCTGTATTTCGAACATCAAAGCCTACCCCATATCGAGGTAAACAAGTAAATCCACCTTCGAACTCACCTGCTTGCAAAACAGCTATGTTTCCCAAACCACCTTTGAAATCCCCTGCGTCACAATGAATAGCTGTTCGAAAATTTCTGTTTACTGTAACTGTTGTAAAAACTGTATTCGATATTCGAAAATCAGGGTGTGTTTCATCCCAGACTTTTTTTTGAGCTTGCCATCGTTCTGGACACGCTTTTTCGAATTCATCTGAAATGTTTTGAATGTATGGAATACTTGCAGAATATTCTTTCAGATTTTCTTCTGTCCATGCTGTCAATCTGCAATATGGAAATCGAACATTTCTATCAAAATACCCTATGATACCGCTTTCAACAGATTTAGCTGTTGAGGTTTTTGAAACTGTGCCATCTGATTTTATTCTTTGGAATTGTTTTTTGCGTTCGTTTGCATCTCCAACAAAACCTTGATAACTAAATTTTGGATCCAGATTAGGGTTGAAATATCCTGCGGCATCACCTCTGTTGTTTGAAACTCTTGCCGCTGTTTTTAGAGCATAATATGCACTTCTACAATATTGTGGCTTCAAAACATTTTTGCGAAAAAAGAATAATGGCTCACCACTCTCATCATACGCATCACAATCAAAATCTATAACAGTATGAATTTCATCATCTTCTATGAAAGTGCCTGCTCTTTCAGAAAATTGTTCAAATGATTTTTTTGCCTCAACTTTTATTTTTTTGTATTTCTTCATGCGCTTTTTTTACAACTGCAAAAACAGTGTCTGTAGGATTTTCTAATAAAAGGTGTTCTTGTAACTCAGCAACCATGTCTCTAAAAACTGGCTCTGTTTCACTATCCAAATACAGATGTACCATACGAACATTTGTGATTGTAATATCATCTCCAAATTCTTCTTGAATGTCATCAGTTTCTGGTAAATTGAAATCGCTTCCTAAATCTGTCAATCTTGCTATTTCTTCTAAGGTGAAACCAGTTGCAGTCATATCAATATCTAAGTCTGCGATGTCTTTCAATTCTTGAGCAAGTTGGTCTCTATCCCAAGTAGAATAATCTTGAGATTTATTATCCATTATTCTAAATGATTTTTTTTCTGCCTCGCTTAAACCAGAAGCAATATGAACAGGCACCTCTTCTAATTCTAACATCAGGGATGCTTGATGCCTTGTGTGACCTGCTAATATTATATTTTCTTCATCAACAACGATTGGTTGTCTAAAACCAAACTCATCGATTGATCGTGCTACGATGGCTATCGTCTCCTCATTATTTCTGGGATTACGCTCATATGGTAAAAGTTGTGTTGGATTTATTAATTTGACTTCCATAAAAAATACCTCTGTACTTTATGAATATTGATTTTCATTTTAGCAACAAACTATTGACTTTTCAATTAAAAGATTGTTAAAGATATATGTATAAATGATTAACTTCATTTTATTCTCGAAAAAAAAATGAAAGAGTGTTGAATGCCATAGTTCAGCACTCTTTTTTTATGTCATCAGTAATCTTGGGTCTGGCAAAAAAATTGCTCAAACAAGCCCATATGCATATTCTACTGGAATAATCTTAAATCAAGCTCCTGAGGCTAAAAACGTGGTTAGCAAGCCTTTTGTTTTTATTGAATATTTTGAAAATTTTTTTTCTTTTTTTCGAAAAAAAAGCTTTTCTTTTTCAGAAAAATTTCTTATAAATAATCTGTAAGAAAATTTCGAGATAAAAAATGGAGAATAAAATGAGTAAAAATTATGTTATCAAACCAGAAGTTCAGAACAGCGCAGAATTTCGCCAGTATATTAGAAATCTTCATCTGCAAGTTCAACATTGCATGGGTGACCTTTACAAAGTCAAACATGAGTTGAGGTTTGCGAGTAAAGAAATGAAGACCATGCCAGATGATGGTCTTTGCGATATCAAAAAAATGTCTAAGGATTTATTACACAAATCTTATGAAACTGATGATTTGTTGAATGATTTATCAGACATCAAAAAGTGTTTTGAAGCTTGGGATGACGTTTCAAAAAAGTCACCCCATGTTGATTGGCATAAAAAAGAAACAGCATGAGACAGGAGAAAAAATTAAGAAGTGAATGGGGTCAATAATTATGCTGACCTCAAATTTTAAAAATGGAGAATAAAATGAAACAAGGAATCACATTTCAAGAATTAAAAGAAAAAGCAAATGAATATGCAGATAAGTCAATTGATAGGATTATTAGTGTAAAAGACTGTGTTGTAACTCATGATGCCAATGGTCAATTCATACTTGATAATCCAAAATCAAAAGAACAATGGGTACTTGATGACAACTGTCATTTGCAGTTGAGCAACAAGTTAGAGATACCAAGAAAATATTATAATCGAACCAAAGATGAGCAACCTGATTTACTTGCTTTAAATATCAATACTTGGTTGAACTCATTTCCAGAAGATGCAGAAATTATGATGAGAGGTTTTGATAAATTTGATAGCAAAACTCATTTATCTGGCAGAGCAATTTTGAGCACAAGATACAAGCGCATAGATAATATTGATGTGATTAATAATATTTTGCCAATGATTAAAAATGAACATGAAATTCAATCTTGCGATATTACGCCTTTCAATATGTTTATGAAAGTCAGCTTTCCAGAAACAAGAATGGAAGTTGGCTCACCAAAAGGTGTATCTGTTGGTGATTTTGTTGAGGGTGGTGTAATCATTTCTAATTCAGAGATTGGTTGGGGATCAATGAACCTATCATATTTTGTTCATAGATTAGTTTGCACTAATGGCATGGTTGTTCCTGATATGATTGACATAGTCCGTAAAAATCACTCTGGACAAGTTTTGACTCATGAAGATGGTAATATCATTGAAGGTGAATATACAATCAAAAATGATTATGAAAAATTAGAACAGATTCATAATTTGCTTTCTCAAGCTCAATCTGAAACAGTTATGTTAAACACGACTGAAAGCTTCAGAAACGCTCAAAAGGATCAGTTTAGAGGAAACCTCGAAGATGGTTTTTTAGAGCTGTCTAGAAACTTTCTAATCACTAAGGAAGAGATGGTTTTAGTTGAAGACCACTTTAGAAAATGGGATGATAAAACACGATGGGGTTTTGCAAACGCTGTCACAAGAACAG
>CETN01070245.1_pt1 | contig 14188 bp, 16 predicted proteins | sample 531301 | NCBI WGS metagenome assembly CETN01 (sample SAMEA2622656, study PRJEB7988) | marine metagenome | isolation source: saline water (ENVO:00002010), including
TTAAAACAATTATTTGATGAAAAACAACCTGGGAGTAACACTGGCAAAAGAATTCTTACGATTGCCTATTATTTAAGTAACTTCCTTGGATTTGAAAGCTTTTCAGATGGGAACATTGATTATGCATACAGAGCTCTAAAACTGGATAAAAGACCCAAACATTTGAGACAACAGATCACAAATTTTAAAAATAATAATGCTTGGTTTGAAGAAGCTGAAGATGGGAAATGGCGACTGTCAAGAAATGGTGAGATATATGTAGAGGATAATTTTGCATAAAATGAGTTCTCTGGAAAATTTCGTTAAAAGAGTTCCGGATTTCTATCAAATGACGAGTTCTCAACAATTAGACTTCTTGTCCTATTAGGCCTCTATGGTCTAAGCGGGTGTATTGTACAATATTGGCTCTATACAAACAAAGGCCATATTTCGCAATTACCTGTAAATCAATGGAATATGCTTTTCACTTTAATGATCTACTATTAAAAAGGCTGAAATCCTTTAAGAAATCAGCCTTTGAGAGTTTCTATGCTATGGCACCAAACAAAAGTTCTGCAAAATTCGCAGTAGATGGCATTTATAGTAGATTCGGGTGAAATATGCAATCGCCTGATTTTCAATTGATTGGATCTTTGGGTATCATAATACTTCGAGTTTGTTAATGGTACGTTTTCCTCCCGGAGTGGAAAACAACAAATTTTGTGGTTTTTTCTAATTTCAGTTACACCATCGACCCGATATCCGACCCCATGGACGGGTAGGAATAGACCATGTTCCTAATGTCTGCTACTTTCAGTTTTCCACGAATGGCCATTGCAAAAAGGTTGATCATTTCCTCTGCATGAGGACTTATGATGTGGGCCCCTAAAATATTGCCTTCTTTGCCGGAAATGACTTTATAAGCGTAAGTGGATTCATTGATCCGTTTGGCATTGTACCAGTTTGACGCAGAACCGTCTTTCACCTGATATGCTAAACCTGATGCTTTAGCCTGTGCTTCCGTCATACCAACCGCAGCAAGTGTGGGCAAGGTAAAGACTGCACTGGGCATTTCCGTATAGTCAGGCTTTTTGGAATTCCCACGGATAATATTGGCTGCTACTGCATGGCCTTCCATCACTGCAACGGGTGTGAGGTTTAGTCCATGGCTGTCCGCGGCATCTCCTGCAGCGTAGATTGATGGATTAGTTTTGCTTTGAAGGTATTCATTTACCTTGATTCCTTTTTTGTTGTAAGAAATGTTTGCCTTTTCTAAATTCATTCTATCCAACTCCGGTACTCTTCCCGCAGCATTTACTACCAAGCTGGAAGTAAATGAATCCTGGCCATTGGGAGATTGAGTCATGACTTTAAACTGACCATCGGTTTTTTCTATGCCAACAACCTCAGTTTCAAGATAGAGATTAACGCCCAATTCTTTGGTTGCGCCAACAAGGTGGTTTACTATGTATTCATCGAAGTTTTCTAAGGGTCGTTTACCTCGATGGAAGATGGTAAGTCACCTCCAGGTATATCAAGGCTAACAGGCCGCGCACCCGTGGCTATCACTATTTTATCTGCTTCCAGTAAGTTGTCTCCGATACAGACCGTGTTCTCCGATTCAAAGCTGGCTCCTCCGTGATACCTGTCTACACCTGCTTTTTCATAACCTTTTTCCACACCTTCAGGCATTTTGGCAACAAAATCGTTTTTGTAGGCCATCAGGTCCTGCCAGTTGATGGAGATATCTCCTTCAATGCCGATTCCTTTCATTTTATTGGCCCGGTCAATGATCTCAGCAGCTCCGACCAGTATTTTCTTGGGGTCACAACCGCGTAACGCGCACGTACCCCCATAAGGTCTGGAATCCGTCACAGCAGTTTTTAGACCTTTTTTAGCACATTTATTGGCTATGGTCATCCCGGCCATACCTGATCCAATTACTATTACATCGTATTTGTTCATTATTTTTCGTTTTTTAGTTCTAAAACTGAGATTGCATTAAGCACATAGCCTCATTATTAAAGAAGTTACTGAAAAAGAGTAATTGCAATAAAAAGAATCAATGACCTTCTCATGTGCTTTTTTAGCATGTTCGGCTTTATAAATTATACTTGGGTTAGAGATTTAGAAAACATCATTTGTAGAATTTTTATTATTTGAAAAATCAAACTCCCTTGAAAGCTGGATGGAAAAAGCATACTTTGGGCTTAATTGTGTACCTTGATAATAACGAAAAACGGGAATGTCTGCAAGTACAGATATATTCCATTTTTGTAATACGTTATAGTTTACCTGTGGTGCAACAAATAGTGTGTTGCCACCAGATGAAGGTACCCTTAGGCCGAATCTTTGATCAGCTTCACGCCATTCATCTCTAACCTGAATAATTAATGACCAATGAGTGGTGAGAACTTTTGATACAAACAATGAGGTATATAGTGCCTGTCCGTATCTATATTCCTGTGTATTTTCAAATGTATTTTCATATCGGTTCAGCAAAAATAAATGCAGTCCATTGGCTATGAATCCTTTGTAAAGGAAGGTTTGAGCGACTATCCCGAAAGCCATATCGGAGGATTGAACATCTATTGGAAGTTCTACATTATTTACTGTCTGAGGATTTTTTCTGAAAGGTATTTTGGTACCAAGCCCTGCGGTAAATTCTAACTCCTTTGGTGCATTTTTATAGAAATTGTATCTAAGGCTAATCACACCGTCTCTGAGGCCAAAACCTTCTAATGTGTACTTGGTTGCATTGATATCATAATTTTGGGTCAGGTTAAAATAATAACCTAATTCAACCTCAACATTGAGTTTGTCAACCAGGCCATAGGTAAGGATTGTACCGAGAAAATTATAAGAGGCATTTTCCACAAAAAGGAAATCGCTCTTTTTACTACCTTCATAGTAATTATCCGCATAGCCCTTCCTAAAATAAGTATTCATCCGAAGCTTTTGTTTTGATACGATACTGAGATTAGCCGTACCGCCAACGGGATTACCGGGTGAGCAGCATTGCGCTGAAATTTCCCCACCTGCAAGAAGTGCAAAGCCAAGAACAATCCATATTTTGGCCCTGTACTTTTTAAAAATCAACATAAATCTCAACTTCTTTTATGTCCTCTTTTATGTCACGTGGATTGCTCTTATCCTGAACAATACATCGGATGGTTTGATATCCCCCACAACATCCCGGATTGGAACTGTAGGTTACCTGATTTCCACTGCCAAAAATTTCGCCTGCAGTGGTATACCAGTGATAGCTTAACTCCCCTCCAGAAGCATAAGCTGTAATCTTGGTAGACGGATTGACTGAATAGTAAATTTCATAACTTTCCGAAACCAGGGAATCAAATTTAAAAAGCTCAGGATCGTCATTGAACGGTTCGGGCTCTTGCGACTCACAAGATAATAGTATCATTACTGATAAGATCGCACAAATTGTAAGAATATGTTTCATATTGGAATATTGAATCGTTTTACCATAATTCAAACTATTAACAGCAGCCAAAGCCTGCCGAATACGAAAAGAAATCCTCGACTTTAGAAATTTTCCGTGATGGATTTTCGTCCAGCCATTTGTTGGCTGTGTCCTCCGATCCAAAAAAGTATGAGTGTTGGCAAAAACTGTTTCTGATGTCGCAGCTGTCTGCCTTTTCCATCCATGAGATATACAGCGGAACAGGATCGGTCCACTCCAGGTAATCTTCATTAACTGACAGTTCCACCAACTCACCACTGATGGGATCTTTGGATGCTACTTTAGCTGCAAATGACAAAAATCGCGGAAACAGCAACGTATCCGCAGCACACCAGGTATAAAGAACCTGGTCGCCAACGAGCAGTTTATGATTTGTTTCTACAAGGGTTATGCCCATTAACCCTACAATCCGGCCTTGTGAATCCACCTCACCATATGTTGAAACAATCTCTCTGGTTTCGTCAAGGGATCGATTTATTGCACGGCTCAAACTTTCAGGAGTAAGCGTTTTACCCCTGAGAAGTTGATCATAGGCCTGTTCTACCCCCGTCAACCCCATTTCATCAAATAGCTCCTCCAGATTTTTGAATTTGCCGTTTTCTGCTAATGATATGTCTGGGTTGTTCATTCCGAATTAGATTTTAAGTAGGGTAAAAGCCACTTGTTATCTTCGGGTTTTAGCCAATGGTGAACCAAAAGACCTAGTATAATTCCGTGCACTACATGGGCGACAAACGTCAAGGCAAATAATTGCGGCCACATCCATTTGACACCAAACAGACCAACCATTGGTCCCATCGGGGGTCCGGTCATCATGCCTAGTTCCATGATCAGCATCCAACCTATTGCCCAGGATACTGTTTTCTTGTACGAGCCGTAGTTGCCAAATACAAGGGTGAAAAACAATCCAAAATTTGCTCCATTCATAAAGTGGATAAATTGGCCAACCCAATAGTATTCGACAAAATCATTACTGCCTGTAACCATCTTTCCAAACATTTCAGGTGTGTCAGAGGGAAGCCATCCTGCAATAACCCCCATTTGTCTGATCCAATCAAGTCCGATGGTCGCAATGGCCCCGGCAGCTAACCCAATAACTATTCTACGGTATAAGTCGGGATAGTTTTTTCGACTGTATAGTATGATCCATACAAGCAGGATCATGGCAGGTATGTAGACGTACAACATATAAGGCCCGCCAAATTCATGCGCGACCCGGATGATTTTTGGGCCAATGGCCTGTGCTTTGTAGTACTCAGCATACCCGAATGAAAGCAATACAATACTTATTGGTACAAACCCGCCTGTAAATAAGGCCAGGAGAGTTAACACTGATTTTTTCTTTAATAGGAAATCCATAGTGAGAATATATTTTAGTTAGTGACTTCAGTAAGGATCTTTTCAACCAGACCATCTAGTTCTGCAGAAATGGACTCCTCACCTTTGTAATTATTAAGGATCGTAGATGGCTTAAAGTATCTTATCACTACCTTGCCATCTGGTTTTTCCATAACTATGAATTTCAATGGAATTTGTATAGTTGCGGCAGGGTTAGCCTCCATCACTCTTCTCATGTACTTTGGATGGAAGTAAAAGATCTGACTCATTCCATCAACCTGCTTGCCCGCCATTCTCAACATTTTTTGGGCATCTACCTCATGGATCACCATCAGGTTTTGTTCTTCTATTGCCCCTTTCAAAATATCAACCGTTTCGCCGTATGAATACCTGGACATGGTCATTTGTGAGCCGTCCATAGGCTTCATTTGGGCTGCACTTTTTTGGGAAAGAATAAGGGCCATAATTGCTATAGCAATACCTAGGATTCTTGTTTTTGAGCTTTTCATAATTGAAAATGGTTTAGAGGTTTATGAATATTATTTTAGCTTTTTATTATTTCAGATATTACTAAAATTAAAAGCCGTTTAAAAAAGGCCATTTTATTTGCCTTTTTTCTTTTGAAGTATCATTAGGACTGCTGCTATCATCAAAACTGAACAACATAAAAGATGTAACAGACCAACTCCTAAAAATGTCATATCAATTAACTGGCACAACAACTCAATTCTGACACATCTTTATTAAAGGTGATAGCAGCCAGTTTCACTCCTTCTGATAAGGTCAGGTAAGGGTGAAATGCATCGGCCAGTTCCTGAATAGTCATTCCGGCTTTAATTGCCAGACTTATTTGCATAGCCAATTCGCCACCCTCTGGAGCAATGATTCGCCCACCAATAAGTTTATCTGTCTCACTGTTTCTAATCAATTTGATAAACCCTCGCGTGTCCAAAGCTGCCTGTGCGCGTGGCACCTCAGTCAATGGCATGACGCTGGTTTCATAGGGTATCCCTGCCTCTTCGGCTTCCTTTTCGTCCATGCCTGCCCCGGCTATCTGTGGATCTGTAAATACGACCCATGGAAGACCTGTATAATCAACGGTATCTCCAGTAGATTTAAAGGCATTTAATACGGCCACTTTACCTTCTTTTGCAGCGGTATATACGAATGCCGGTGTATCGGTACAATCTCCCGCGGCATAAATGTGGCCAACATTGGTCTCCTGCTTGTTGTTGACTAATATATGACCTGTTTTATTGAGTTGTACACCAGCGTTTTCTATCGCCAGACCATTCGTATTCGGACGGGTTCCTGTGGCCACCAGCACATGAGAGGCTTCAAAGGTCCCCTCATTGGTATGAGCCACGATGGCATCCCCATTCTTTTCGAATTTTTGGATACTGACATTGGTGTGGACGTCAATGCCTTCATCAATAAAATGAGCGGTAAGGTCATCGGTAATATCGGCAGCTTGCGTACGTAATAATCTTTCAGAGCGGTGTAAAATGGTCACCTTGGTTCCAAAACGATGGTATGCCTGTGCTATTTCAAGGGCGATGTACCCGGCACCCAACACAATAAGATGTTTGGGTTGTTCTTCGAGATCAAACAGCGTTTCATTCGTCAGGTATCCTACATCCTCCAGACCGGGCATGTCAGGAATCTTGGTGGTAGCGCCTGTAGCCAGCAAAAACTTCATGCCCTTATACTGCTTCCCATCCACTTCGATAGTGTGTGCATCCACGAACTTTGCCCAACCTTCCAGAATAGTGATATTCTCCAGATCTCCCACCACATCGAGATACTTCTTCTTTTGTAAGGCCGCTACCAATGCTTTTTTCTGCTGGATGGTCTTTTTGAAATCAAAAGATGGATTGATACCAGACACTCCATTGAAAGGAGAATGCTGCGCCCGATGAATTTGTTCTGCAGCTCTGATCAGGTGTTTGGAAGGTACACATCCCACATTCACGCATGTGCCACCAATGTCCAACCCGGCATTAACCATCAATACTGACAGGCCTAAATCTGCAGCAGTTGTTGACGCGGAAAAAGCCGCAGAACCACCGCCAATAATGATCAGGTCATATTGCCCTGGTGCAGCGCGTTCCAGGTTGCCGTTTCCTTCAATTTCCTTTTGTACTTTATAATTGCCCCCCTTGTTGATCGTTTCAATAATTTCCTGGCGGCTTATTTTATCGGGGTTGAAGGTAAATGTGCCTTTTTCATCGGGATAGCTTACTGATTTGGACACCATACCTTCATGGCCTTCAAAGCGCTTCTCAATGGAGGTGGCGCAATGGTCGCAAGTCATCCCGGAAATGCTAAATGTTACTTCTTCTTCAGTTTTCTGACCATTTGATGATGCAGGCACTTCCTTCTTAACGGAGTAATTGCCCATGCCGTTAATGGTGTCTACGATCTCTTTCTTAGAAACCTTTTCAGGATCGTAGGAGAATATTCCCTTTCCCTCCGGATAGTTTACCTTCTGACTTGCTGTTCCAGCAAGTTGACCAACCTTTTTCTCAATACCGGTGGCGCAATGATCGCAGGTCATGCCTTCAATTTCCAGCACAACTTCCGATAAATCGTTTTGCCCTTCACTGGTTTTGGTACTCTTAGCACTAAATATATTTCTTAATTTAACCATGTCGTATTCGTTCTAATTCTTATCCTTTTTCTCAGTGTATAGTTTAGCTTTATAGCTGGTCTTTTCTTCAATAGCTGCTATAAGCTTCTCGGGTTGGGTTTGTTTGGGGTCATAATCCACTACAGCTATATCTCCGGGATATTCCACTGAGTTATCAAACACCCCTTTTGTTTCTTTCAATACCTTGTAAAGATGATTGGCACAGCCGGCACAGGTGAGCCCCGTTACTTTGAGTTTAACTGTCTCGCTTTTTTGAGTACTTTCGGCTGTTTTTTGAGATTCGGAAGTTTGTGCCATTCCATTTCCTGCAAGCAGGAAGACGAATGTTAGACTTATAATGATGGGTTTCATTATTTTATTGATTTGAAGTTTTATTTTGTATAATTTTCTTTTCAGTGACTTTATAGCCTGTGGCTTCCTCAACATTGGTTGCCAATTGATCTACAGATACTTTTGTTTGATCAAACTTGACCGTTGCAATACCACTTTCATAAGAAGATGAAGCTTCTAGAACTCCTTCACTATTATTAAGGGCTGCATTCACGCTATGCTCGCATCCGGTGCAGGTCATGCCTTTGACACTCAGCTCTGCATTCAGAATGTCATTTTCTTTTACCACTATTACTTTATCGGCTTTGCTGTTTTCAGGAAAAAAGATGCCGGAATAGGATGGGAAAGCAAGCATCAATACCGCAAAGACGGTAACGATTCCCAGAAATTTTTTGGACTGCCAGAAAGAAGGTTTTTCATCCTCATCACAGGCACAGTCGATTTCCTCCTGTGTTCTGGGTCTTAACTTCTGGTACCAGGCAAACCCTAATACCAAAACGGTAAGACCTATTAAATAAGGTCTGAAAGGTTCCATCCATGAAAAGGACGAAGCAATGCCTCCTATTCCTGCCAGCGTGGCAAAAACGGGGGTGATGCAACAAAGGGATGCAGTAAAGGCTACTAACAAACCTGCTCCAATACTTTTGGATGATGTGTTTGTTTGATTTGAATTGCTCATATTACTTGTTCTTTTTTACTATCATTCAATAAACTTTCTAAAACAGGTCTGATCACCTGTATATTCTCTTCTACCAAAGAGTAGAACACTGTTTGGCCTACCTTTTTGTCTTTGACCAGCTTTCCATCTTTTAGCTTCCGCAAATGCTGGGAAACGCCACCCACAGATATATCCAGTATATCACTGAAGTCACACGGACACATTTCTCCTTCTTTGTGTAGGAGAAATAGAATTTTTAGTCTTGCAGCATTCCCAGAAAGATTGAATATCCGGGTAGCTTGGTCTAGTTGCTCATCTAGTTCGTTTAGGGATTCCTTGCATTCCTTAATTTGGACGGGATCCGCTAATACTCTTATACAGGTTTTATTCATCTTTTAATATTTTAGCTATTACTAAAACGTAAAGATATAAGGAAATGTTCAGAGTTTTAGTAAATTCTAAAATACAAGGAAGAATCATGATGTTAATTCGTTACTATTTAATCTTAGTTACAGGTAAGGGCAAACTACTGCCACTTCAATAAGTAAAGCTTAGTATATTGTTACACAATTAGCTTATCTTTAAATGGTAACATGAAGGCCATTCTTTACACCCGGGTATCAACCAAGGATCAATCCACCTTGAGACAAGTCAATGACATGAAGTCGATAGGGGAATTCGAGGTGGTTAAAGTCTTCTCAGAAAAGATCTCCGGATTTTCTGTTTCAGTTAGTGAACGACCTATTCTTCAGAAGGCACTTTCGTATGTCTATACCAATGGCATTGAATGCATCATGGTGTCAGAGATTTCCCGACTGGGCAGAAATACCCATGAAGTACTAGGGCTCATCGAAGAGCTCAAGAAGAAATCAGTCGCGATTTATATCCATAACCTGGGGACTACCATCAACCGGACCGGTTCATCCAGCGAAATATTTACTAAATTAATTGTCACGATCATGGCCGATCTGGCCAGGCTAGAAAGTGAACAAATGAGTTACCGGATTAAATCAGGAATAAGGTCCAGGAAAGCAATGGGCCTTGCCACCGGTAGGAAGATTGGATCTAAAGAATCAGTAGATAAATTTCTATCTAAACATTTGGATATCCAGAAGTACTTATCGAAAGGATATTCATCCAGAGAGATTCAGAAGTTATGCAGGTGTTCGCCTAACACCATTAAGAAAGTCAAGGATTTCTCAAGAAAGTTGAAAAATCTGTAAATTGATTTCAAAGACACTTTGAGCCCTTGCTATTAAATATTCTCAACGAATACGAAAAAAACGACTTTGATAAGGTCCCAATATTTGGTAATGACCAAAAGGAGGAGTTTTTTGATCTATATTCAGCAAGTCAATATCAAAATCATTTTAGAAAACCAAAGACACTTGTAGCATTTATTTTGCTAAAGGGTTATTTCCAAGCAAGTGGTAGGTTTTATCAAGTTAAAGATTTTTATATAGATGACATTCAATACGTAGTTGACAAACTAGGTTTGGTTGATCCACCATCTTTTGATAATTATCATCGAGTTACCTATTCTGAGCAGAAAACCATTATTGCAAGGAGCCTTGGTGTGATGATGTTTTCTGATTGGAAAAAGGAGTTTATACAAGAAGTTGATGAATTGGTAAAAACAGCATTAAAGCCCAAACAGATTCTACACACACTTCTAAAAATACTTGAAGAAAGGAAGGTTGAGATTCCAAAATATCACTTCTTTGCTGATTCGATTACTAAAGCCTTTAGAAAACTGGAAACTGGTCTTTTGAATGATGTATCCAGGATATTAGATCAATCGCAAAAGGATGAAATTGACTCCATTTTAGAAATGCCAAAAGATCCAACCAAGCCAATTTCTCCAAGTAACCCATACTTACTAACTACAATCAAGACACCTGAGCAGGAAATTACCCCAAGGAAAATCAAGGAAAGCTTAATAGATTTTCAGGTTATAGCAGATTTATTTAGACAATTTGATGTATCACTGAAAAAGATTGAATTATCCGATCAATTAGTTAACTATTATGCTGTTTGGCTAATTAAATCAAAGCACATCAAATTTTTAGCAATTTCAGAGCCTACTAAAAAATATCTCTACTTTTTGGCATTTATAATTTATCAGTATCAAATAAGGCAAGATTTGTTTGTTGACACACTTTTGAAATGTACTCAAAAGTTTCAAAATGATATTGAAAAAGAAATTGCTGAAGATTTTCTAAACCAAAGACCTGTTAGTATTCAACAAACGAAAAAAGTCATTCAGATGGTGAGATCTCTGTCTGACCATGTTGAGCATATGAGACAACTCATTTTTTCAAATATTCAAGATGATAGCGAAAAAGTCGTACGGATACGAGAAATTTTTCATGACATAGATAAATCAAAAGGTGATAGACAAGCACAAAAAAAGGAAATAGAAGAAGAGCTTATAAAGTTGGAAACTTCTATTTCATCTGGTCTAAAGAACCAATTGATGTATGAGAAGTTCATTAAAAACTACAGAAAAATTCAGAATCGTGTAGCTGGAATACTACGTGTTCTAGATTTCAATAAATCAACATCAAACCCAGATATCATTGATGCAATAGATTTTTTTAATAGTCACAAACAAGTTAGTTCAGTAAAGAAACTTCCGATGAAATTTCTGGATACTAAAGCTTCGCAAGCAATGAAGGATTACCCCGGAGATGAATGGACCTTATGGAAAGTAATATTGTTTATTCAGGTCGTTGAGCATATCAAAAGTGGTTCATTAAATCTGAGCAATTCAGAAAGGTATAAGGCTGTAGAAGAGTATCTGATTTCACAACAAAGATGGGAGAGTCATCGAGAAAGTTTACTCAACAGAGCCAGTTTGCCATTTGAGAAGGATGTAGGACACTTCATTTTAAGAATGACGAAAAGCCTCCATGAGCAATACCAAAAGACAAATGAGAATTTAAAAACAAATGAGCATCTGACCTTTACTAATTCTGGAGCGGCAAAAGTTCTAACACCAAAGGTTGAAAAACCGGATCAAAGTGGACTTTTGGATATTCTCGAAGATGAAAGAGGTATTATACCATTACCACTAGTACTCTCTGAAACTAATCTTGTTTCTAAATTTTCTGAAAGCTTTCTCTACTTTGGCCAAAAAGGCCAAAAAAATATTCCCCCAAATGAGGCATTTTACGCTGCCATAATCGGATTAGGTTGTAATATAGGAATTAGGAAAATGGGACAGATTTCCAAAGGTGTAACTCCAGATAGTCTCGACTATTTGGTTAAATGGTATTTCAGTAAAGAAAATTTGGACACAGCCAACAACAAAATAAATTCAATAATTAATGACCTGTCATTACCCAAAATCTATAAGAAAGAATCCAATCATAATCACACTTCGAGTGACGGCCAGAAATTCAGCGTTACCGTACCATCTATAAATGCAAATTTTTCCTACAAATATTTTGGCACTGGTAGGGGGGTAAGTGCCTATAGTTTTATCGATGAAACCAGTAGATTGTATTACAATACTGTAATTAGTTCATCTGAAAGAGAGGCAGCATATGTTATTGATGGGTTGATGCATAATGAGGATGTTGAAAGTGATATCCATTCAACGGACACGCACGGTTTTAGCGAAATCATATTCGGAATAACAAATGGTATTGGTGTATTTTTTGCGCCTCGAATCAAGAACTATAAGGATCAGCTTAAGTATACCTTTAGGCAAAACTCTAAAAAGTCATATGAAAAGCTAGGTTACAAAATCGCCCCAACCGCTCAAACATATATTAATACAGATGTTATTGAAGAACAATGGGATAATATTTTAAGACTTTTGGTCACCATTAAACTTAGAGAAACGACTGCCTCACGGATCCTGAAAAGGTTGAGTTCATACTCAAAACAGCATCCATTGTATAGAAGCCTGAAACAAGTTGGAAGAATTTTTAAGACTTATTTTTTGCTTAAATATCTTGATGAATTAGAATTAAGGCAGTCGACTGAAAAAGCCTTAAATAGGATCGAGTTGTCACATCAATTTGCAAAGGCGATCTTTTTTGGCAATAATCAGGAAATAAAGGTGAAAACCAAAGAAGAGCAGGAGATTGCCATAGCTACTCGCCATCTCATACAAAACACAATCATACTTTTCAATTATTTAAAAGTTAGTGATCTACTTTCACAGACAACAGATGAAGCAAAATTCCAGAAGATCATTCACATTGTAAGAAATGGATCAATAATGACCTGGCAACATATCAACATACATGGAGAGTATGATTTTGAAGTTTTATTTAATAATGGTGAGGTGAGTTCTTTTGAATTTGACAAGATCAGATCTCTACAAATTTCCTAATGTACATCACACCCGCTTAGACCTTGGAGGCCAAGACCCAATAAAATGATAAGTGCTGTAAATAGTAATCCCTTCATGATCGTGTATTTGTTTGTATAGTAACAATACTTGTGCCAATATCAGGCAATTCTAAATAGGCTACTGAGCCGGAAATTACTAAAGTATAAAGTTATTTCAAGATAGCACCTTTATAGCCTAAGATCCTTTCAATTTAAACCCGACCTTGAAGCCTGACTCGGCAGCAGGGGATCCTAGAATTCAGAACATCGACTTGAACAATAGAGTACGAAGGATATTGGTACGAGGTGATTTGAGGTATGGTTATGTTTACATTATGTTAAGTAGAGGACTTAAAAACGGGTGCCTAAGTGGGGAGTAGTGGGAACAGTAGTATTTGTAGAGACCTAATTTCTTTTGACTTTCGCATCGTTTTTGATACCTACAAGCACCCATAGCACCATCAGGCTGGTCACCGCCGCAAAAAAGCACCAGACAGATATTTGATGGTCCTGAAAAAAGCTGATGGTAACAATAAAAGTGGCCAACACCATCACCGCAAGATAGATCATGCGCTTAGCGGTAGACACAAAGAGTGAGATGACAATGACGATGAAATAAAACACACCAATCAGCCACGGATATTGGGGACTATAATCCATTAGGTACTTGATGTGGGGTCCATCTACCTGCGCATGTATATGATAAAATATGAGATGGTGTATATGCAGTAAGGACACCAGGATACCCATCACCAGGAACACAGTGATAACTGTACGGCGTTTGGGATTAGTTTCCAGCAGACGCATCGTAAACGGAACATAAGTAGGCCAGATCACCCAGGCAAAAAACAGGAATAGATGACTAAACCAACTGGTCAGGTCACTGTCTGGTGCATCTGTGAGTGTAAGCCAGAGTGCGCCCTCAGTGAATTGTTGTATAGCAAAGAAGAAAGGAATGCAGGCAAAAAACTTCTGAGCTGTAGTGTCTGCCTTTTTAAAGGCAATTACACCGACGGTCGTGATGACAGCGCCGGCACCAAAGCTGACTTCTGCAGAGAAACACATAAGCGTTCTTTAAGGAAGTAGATCATGGATACTCAATTACTATCCAATAGGAAAGCAACCACCATGGATATACAAGCTACCACTAAATTTCATGGATATGAAGTTCTTACCAGTATATAAGTTGGCCAGCATCCATAAGAATGACTAATAAATTAGATATCCGGAAGGGTAAAAGGAACATAAATGTACATGAGACGTGATATAGTTTACCTCATTAAGTTTGACGTAGGCAGTTTCAATGGATTGTATAAGAAGTTTAATCTAAAACAAATAGAGGAGCATTAGAAAACTCTACTTAACATAATATAAATTATGTAACGATCGTAGTAAATTCCGTAAT
>CETN01074565.1_pt1 | contig 14084 bp, 11 predicted proteins | sample 531301 | NCBI WGS metagenome assembly CETN01 (sample SAMEA2622656, study PRJEB7988) | marine metagenome | isolation source: saline water (ENVO:00002010), including
GCATCTGGCGACGTGATCGAAATGTTCACCCTGCCTGATGGCGCTCGCATCCTCCAGGGCCAGCTGGCTCACGATGCGCTGGGATCGTCCACCACCTTGTCTGTCGGCTTCGCAGCCCACACCAAGGCGGATGGCACCGCCGTCTCGGCATCTGCAGCTGCCTACAAGGCCGCAGCCGCTTCGACATCGGCACAGATCGTGGACATTGCTGCCACGCTCGCGCTGCTGAATGGCGAGGAGGTCGATGCTGACGAGAATGGCAAGACCGTCACGGTCACAATGGGCGGCGCCGCTGGCACCGGCTCCATCGCCGTGACGATGCTCTACGTCATCAGCTAACCGACGAGGGGGCAGCTCAGGCTGCCCCCTTCTTTCATAGGGGCTTGGAATGGCATCAGTCGTCGATATCTGTAACTCAGCGCTGAACCAGATCGGTGCGTCGAACATCATCAGCCTGACTGAGGACAGCAAGGCTGCGCGGATCTGCAACCAGCGTTATGATTTTATCCGTGACTATGTGTTTCGAGCTCACCCCTGGAACAGCCTAATCCAGCGCACCACCCTGGCGGCAGACACAGCCACGCCTGCTTTCGAGTTCGCAAAACAGTTTTCATTGCCGACAGATCCATTCTGTCTGCGGGTCCTCAGCCTCGATGATCCCGACATCATCTTTCGCGTCGAGGGCCGCAAGATCCTGACAGACGAGAGCACGATCAAGCTCAAGTATGTCGGCCGGATCACAGATCCCAACGCTTACGACACGCTGCTGATCGAGACCATAGCAGCCGCCCTGGCAGCTGACCTAGCCTATCCCCTGGTCGGCAGCGCTACCCTGGGCGCGAATATGAATGTCTTCTACCAGGAGAAACTCAAGGAGGCTCGCTTCGTGGATGCGACCGAGGACAACCAGATCAACACCTCGGACACCAGCATCTCGCAAAACTTCTCGGCTGATACCTTCATCAATTCGAGGCTCTGATGGCCAAGGCATCCCCGAGCTTTAGCAACTTCACAGCCGGTGAGCTGAGCCCCCGCCTGGACGGGCGCACAGACATCCAGAAATATTTCAACGGCTGCAAGACGCTTGAGAATTTTGTCGTCCACCCGCATGGCGGCGCAAGCCGGCGGCCTGGCACGATCTTCGTCCGCGAGGTTAAGAACAGCGCGCACAACGTCCGGCTGATCCCTTTCGAGTTCAACGTCGAGCAAGCCTATATCCTGGAGTTCGGCGACCAATATTTTAGAATCCACAAGGATGGCGGCACGGTTGTATCGAGTGGCAGCCCGGTCGAGGTGACGACGCCCTACCTCCACACCGAGCTCGCCGACATCAAGTTCACGCAATCTGCGGACGTGATGTATATCGTCCACCCCAACCATGCGCCCAGGAAGATCACACGCACCAGCCACACAGCCTGGACGATCACGGCTGTGGATTTTCAGCGCGGCCCGTTCCAGGACGCTAACCTGACCAGCACAACGCTGACCGCCAATGGCAGGACTGGCACGGTGACCATCACCGCAAGCGCCAGCACCTTCGCCAGCACAGATGTCGGCCGCTTGGTCAAGCTGCACCACGGCTTTGCCAAGGTTGCCAGCTTCAGCTCGGCCACATCTGTCACTGCTGCCGTCCAGGAGACAGCTGACGGCCGGGCTGAGCTCGCACCGAGCTACACAGCGACAACGCTGAGCTTCCATGAGGGCGACCCGTCTGCGACCGGACTTGAGCACAATGACCGGATCCAGGACAGCGCCGGCAACTTCCTGACCCAGGGCTTCACCACTGGCATGAAGATCTCGGTCTCAGGCGCCGGCACCAGCAACAACAACGAGAGCGGAGCCATCATTGTCCAGATCACCCAGGACACGATGCTGCTTTCGCCTAGCGCAGATCTGACAGACGAGGCAGCTGGCTCGAGCGTAACGATCTCAGGCGACCTGGTGGCAGACAGCGGTTTCGCCCTGGGCGCTTTTTCAGCGACGACCGGCTTCCCAGCTGCAGTCACATTCTACGAGCAGCGCCTTGTTTTCGCTTCGACAACCGAGCAGCCGCAGACAATATTTTTCTCGGTGGGTGGCAGCTTCGAGGATTTCACAGACGGCGTGAGTGCAGCTGACGCGCTGACCTACACTCTGGGTTCTAACCAGGTTAATGTCATCCGCTATCTCCAGGCCGGCAGGGTGCTTCTGGTCGGCACGTCAGGCGGCGAGTTCGTGGTGACAAGCTCTGAGGATGCCCCGCTCAGCCCGACCAACGCGGTGGTCAAGCGCCAGGCAACTTATGGCTCGGCCAACATCCAGCCGGTCCAGGTGGCTAACGTCACGCTGTTCGTACAGCGCGCCAGACGCAAGCTGCGCGAGCTGGTGTTCGATCTGAACACAGACAGCTATCAGGCGCCGGACATGACGCTCCTGGCCGAGCACATAACGACCAGCGGCATCAAGGCGATGGCGCTGCAGCAGGAGCCGGACAACGTCGTCTGGTGCGTTCTGGAGAACGGCAAGTTCGTCGGCATGACCTACAGGCGCGAAGAGAACGTGATCGCCTGGCATGAGCATCTGATTGGCGGCAGCTTCGGATCTGACAGCTTCGGCCACGTCGAAAGCGTTGCGACGATACCTGGCGCCCTGGATGAGGATCAAACCTATCTAATCGTGAAGAGGACCATCGGTGGAGCGACTAAGAGATATATTGAATATTTTAATTTCTTTGATTTCGGAGACAATATCCTTGACGCCTACTTTGTGGATTCGGGGCTGACCTACAGCGGGTCAGCTGCAACGACGATCAGCGGCCTGGATCACCTCGAGGGGCAGACAGTCCGCATCGTAGCAAATGGCGCCACCCATCCTGACAAGGTGGTGAGCAGCGGATCGATCACGCTCGACTTTTCTGCAACCAACGTCCACATCGGCCTCGGTTACACCTCGACACTACAGACCATGCGGATCGATGCCGGCGGCACAGAAGGCACGTCCCAGGCAAAGACCAAGCGCATCCATGAGGTTACGCTTAGGCTGTTTCGCACAGTGGGCGTGGAGGTCGGCAGCTCGACCAGCGAGCTCGACCGGATACCGTTTAGATCCTCAGCTGATGCAATGGACTCTGCCCTGGCGCTTTTCACGGGCGACAAGGAGGTCGAGTTCCGAGGGGGCTTCGACACTGATGGCTTCATCGTTGTGAGGCAGTCCCAGGCGATGCCAATGACGATCCTTTCGATCATGCCGCGTCTCATAACATTCGACCAATGAACGCTATCGATTACGAGGCAGCTCACCTCGAGCAGCTGATGGAAGGCGAGCTCAACGCTGGCGCTGAGCGCCTGGGCTACATGATGCAGTACGCTCACCGCCTCGAGCAGCCTGGCTGGGCCTATACAGCTATCGACCAGGGCGAAGTGCTGTTTTGCACAGGCATCGTGGATATGTGGCCTGGCACTGGGGAGGTCTGGTTCATCGGCAGCCAGGGAATCCACAGAAAGCCCAGGAAGGTCATCAAATATTGCAGGGGCGCCATGCGCCGCTGTGCCCTGGAGAACGACCTGTGGCGCATCCAGGGGGTTTGCAGGGCAGACTGGCCGAGCGCTCTGCGATTTGCAGAGTTCTTTGGCTTCAAGAATGAGGGGCTGATGCGCCGCTATGGCCCCGAGGGTGCAGATTATTACAGGGTAGCGTGGTTCCCAGATGGGCATTGAAACAGCAATCTTCGCAGCAACAGCCGGCACCGCCGTCCAGGCCTATGGTCAATATCAGGTCGGCAAAACACAGCAAGCTGCTTACAACTTCAACGGCCAGATCGATGAGCGCAACGCCAAGGCTGCCGACCAGCAAGCTGAGCAGATCCAGCTGGCAGCAGATCTCGAGGCCATCAAGTTCCGCAATGACTTCCAGCGGCTGCAGGATGCTACCGCCCAGGCCAACCGATATAACGGCTGGATGGCTGACACCGGCACCCCACTCAAGGTTGCCCTGGCAAACGCGACCGAGGCTGAGGAGGAGCTGGCCATCGCTGACTACAACGCCAGCATCGGGGCTGCCCAGGCTCGAGAGAGTGCTGTTCAGTCCAGGATGTCATCGCAGCTTAACCAGATGTATGGCCGGGCAGCTCGCCGGGCTGGGGTCATCAACGCCGGCAGCAGCCTCCTGGCCGGTGCGTCTAACGTCGGTTATATCAGGGCAACGGCATGAGGGTTCCAACCTACCAATCGCAGGGCAAGCGGACCACCGAGGTCTCTGCACGTCAGCTTAACGTCAGAGCCAACCCAGGCGCCCTGGCTGCCGAAAGCCAGGCGCTGGCAAATTTTGGTCAGACTGCAGCCAAAGTCGGCCAGACCTGGTACGAACAGTCGCTGAAAGCAGAGCGCGCCGGCCAGCTCAAGAGCGCAGAGAACCAGCTGGCTCAAAAATTACGGGATGTTGAGATCCAGGCCCTTAACACGAACCCAGCGGATGTCCCAACGCTCTATGAGCAAGAGACAACGGCTGCCATCGCAACCATCACCAGCGGGATCAAGGATCCTGTCGTGCAGCGCCGCTTCAAGGGCAGCGCAGCTACGGCTACGCTGAACAAGAGCGTCACCATCTTTAAAGATGCGCGCCTTCGCGGCATCGATCAGAACATGGCGAGCTTTGACACGCGCATCGATGAGCGTATCAACACCATAGCAACAGGTGGCCGAGCTGATGCCCATGCAGCAAGGGTCGAGCTTTTTGGTGGCATAGCAGCTGACGGCTCCCAGGTTGCCGGCATCTTCGAGGAGATGGCTGACGCTGGCTATATCAAAGCTACAGACATTGCTTCGAGGAGGCAGACAGCAGAGCAGCGCATTGACTTCCTGGGCGCGCAAAGCATCCTCAACGGCGTAGCTATCCGGCGCTCAGCAGAAGACGCTGAGAGTTTTCTGATTACGCTGCAGGATCCGAAGCAGTTCCCAAACATGAAGCCCGAGAAGCGCGAGCAGCTCATCAACCGCACCAACACCCTGGCAATCCAGCTGCGGCGCGCTGCCAACGCAGAAGCTACCAAGGCTGACGCGGAAGCAGCTCGAGAGCTCAAGAAGACACAGGACACTAACTTTGCCCAGCTGATGCAACAGGTGCGCCAATCCCGTCAAGGCGTCGAGGGCGCAGCCATGCCGACCATGCTTGATGTCATCGAGCACCAGGGCAAGCGGACGCTGACCGATACCCAGGTGACGGCGCTCGAGAAAGCTATTCTGGGTCAGGACGCAGCTGCCACAAACACGGTCACGCTGGCCGGCTTTTACGCAAGGCTGGATCAGGCTGAGGATCAGGAAGACATCGATCAGCTGATGGCTGATGCGCTAACCCATATCGGGCCCAACGGCGATATCCAACTGCAGGACTTCCTGAGCCTCAACGCCTACAGCAACGGCCTGATGGACAAGACCCCGCGCGCTATGGAGATCAAGCGGGTCAACAAGCTGCTGCGGAGCGCCATAGGTGACAGCGACGTCAACTTCGGCTCCTCGTTCGATCCCCAGTTCATGGGCCAGCTACGAGCTGATGCCATCGACACCTATCATCAACTCGTCCATGACACCGGCCGAGAGGATCCGCTTGAGCCCAAGGAAGCGTTTAGAATGGTGATGCGGATGTTCAACGATGCCAAAACCCAGTCGCTGACCTTCCTGGCGCCGAGCTCAACCGTCCTGGATCTGATTGCAGAAACAAATCCAGGCAACGCTCAAAAACTTAAAAAGTTCAACACCTGGAGCGAGTTTGATCTCGAGAACGCCGGCAGGCTCGTTTCGGACTCTAAGAAACTAACGCCGCTGCAAAAAGCTCTCGAGCTCGAGACCCTGCTGCTCATCCAGGAGGCAGTGCGTGAGAGACAAAGGGCCCTGGAGCCATCCGTTGATACCAACGCAGAGAGGGGCGAGGGCGGCCCTAACGAGACAGACAGCAATCAAAGCCTTCTCGAAACGCTAAGGTCCTATATCGGAGGGGGAGAGGGCGGCACAACCGAGGATCGCTTGAGACGTATAGAGGAGCGGGGCTGATGCAGGAGAACGATCCCATCGAGCGCTTCGTCGCTGCCCGTCATTCGCAGCGCGGCAAGTCTCTTTACGAACAGATGCACTTTATGAATAGCGAGATGCCGATTGACGTGGACTATGTCTACGACAACGACATCACAGATCCTGGCAAACCATCAGGGCCGACCGAGGACGAGCTGATCGCTGATCCACAGTTCCAGGCGGCTTCCAAGGTTGTCTTCGATGCCTTTGGTGGCGAGGGCAAAGCCGATCGCCAGTATGGCATGATGATCGGCCAGGAGCCGCCCAAGACCCGCGAAGATTACGCGAAGTGGGGCATGGAGTTCATGGGCTGGTTCAACTACAACCTCCCGCAGATGGGCACCATTAGCTATAAGGCCAGCCAGATGGAAGAGGGCGGAATGGAGCGCTTTGCCCTGTTCGAGCTGATGGAGCTCTACGATCAAAAGCAGATCAGCTGGTCCGGCACCCGTCGCTTCTGGACAGGGGTGCTGACAGATCCATCCACATACCTGGGACTCGGGACTTTTGGCATCGGAGTTGCCGGCCGTACAGGCGTCAAGACTGCAACCAAGGCCGGGCTCAAAGAGGTCCTCAAGCGAAGCGCTGGCACGGCAGCCTCGCTTGAGGCCGCCGCGTATGGCGCTGCTGATGATGTTATGCGCCAGAATGTGAAGATCGGAGCTGGCCAGCAAGGCGAGCTTGACTTCACACAGACCGCCGCTGCAGCTGGCACAGCTGCGCTGCTGGGCGGATCTGTCGTCAAGGGCGCGCAGTACCTGGCTGACAAGCTGCCGACAAATCAGCTGATGACCAAGATCTATGACGGTGCTCAAGAGGATCAGGCCAATCTTGTGAAGTTCCTCAAGGAGTTTTCTGAGCGGCCTATTGAGATCGGCGAAAAAGCCGTGAATCCAGAGAACCAGCCCAAGGTTGCTGATCCAGGGCTCAAGGATCCCGCGACGGCAAAGAAGAAGGTCAAGCGCAAGGGCTACAAATCGCCCGAGCAGCTGAGCGATATCGTGCGCGCCGGCATCGCTGTTGATCGTCCTGACGAAGCCCAGGCCCTGGTTGATAAGCTCGCCGATAATTTTGAGATTGTCGATGAAGGCTGGGATGCCAAGCCTGGCGGTTACTTCGACCGCAAGGTGATGGTCAGGCTGCCAAACAACAAAACCGGCGAGCTGCAGATCTATTCTCAGGAAATCGGCAATATCAAAGAGGATCTGCACAAGGTCTACACAGAAGCTCGTGAGATCGAAAACGATCCAAAACAGCAGGATAAATATCAGGATCTGCTCAAGCAGAGTGACGCCTTGGCAGCTCAAGCCCTGACAGCTGGTGCAGCGATATGGCAGCCCATCTACGACCAGATCAACCTGACGGTCCCTGGCTTGTAATCAACGCCTCCAAAAGGTAGGATTAACAGATAAAATGTCGATTGATCCCAACGCTCCAGAAGCGCTGGCAAATCAGGTCGGCTTGGCGGGTGGGCTCCTTGAGCCGCTAACAGGCGCCGAGCTCACGCAACCTGATCCCAGCGCTTTTGATTTTAGCCAAGACCCCGACAGTGAGTTCGATCTCATAGCCCCTATCAAAACGGTCGAGCAGGACGAGATCCAGCTGGCTATGTCTGGGCCAATTAGCAAAGCCTTGGCGCGTGCCATTGGCTTTGATTTTAGTGGCACCTTTGCTGGAGCTGCCAAGAAGATTGATGACATGCAGGCCAACCGGGGCAACCTGGACACCAGCGGCCGCACGGATGTCGAGGGCGAGCAGCTGACCTTCGAGGACGGCGTCTATGCGCCGTATGAGCGAGGCAGCGTCCTGCCAAATCTGAGGGCCGAGGGCGAGATGCCCAACCTCAGATTCGACAAGCCCAAGCTGGCAGATGAAGAGCGCGCTCAAATGGTCATCGAGGGCGTGGATCGTGAGGTCAAGATCCAGCCTGACGGGATGCTGGATGACTTCCGAGCTGTCGGATCCAGGGGCGATGAGAAAATTCCTGACGAGGGTCGGGTGCTAAGCACCATCCAGGCGATCAGCTCGACTTACTCGGGCCAGATTAACGAGGCCAAGCGCGGCGAGATCACCACCGAGGCTACCAGGCAGATGGCTGACATCCTGGGGATGGACGCCAACAAGCTCTCGAAAGCCATCCTGGGCCGCAAGCGTGGCCAGGTCATCCAGATGACAGGGCCCAACGGGCAGCCCCTGGGCCTGGCAGAGACGATGCTGGCCTCGAGGGATCTGCTCGTCACAGAGATCAAATACCTGGACGAGCTGGCCAAAAAGGCAGAAACCGGCACAGACGAGGACGCGCTGCGCTTCCGCGAGCAGCTCGAGCTGGTCACCCAGCTGCAGATGCAGATCAAGGGAGCCCAGACAGAGATTGCCAGGGCGCTCGGTCAGTTTCGGATACCGGCCAGGGGTGGCCAGGCTGGCGCTGCTGCAGAGACCAGGTCGGCTGACATCACGACGCTGCTCGAGGAGTATGGTGGGGCTGAGGATGTCCGCCTCATGGCCAGAGCGTATCTTGAGGCTGGATCGGTTGCAGATCGTGCTGCGATTACCAGGGCCGGCAGTAAGTTCAAAAAATTCACTGATGCGTTTTACGAGGCCTGGATCAACATCCTTCTCAGTAATCCCATCACACATATCAAAAACAACGTCGGCAACATCCTGATTATGGGCGCGCATGTTGCCGAGACAGGCATGGCTGCCACCGTAGGCACCGCCAGGCGCGCTATGGGGGGCGAGGGCGGCGTCTATTTTGGCGAGGTCCAGGCCCAGCTCTTCGGCGCCATGATGGCCATGCAGGATGCCTGGTCGGCATCAGGCAAGGCTTTTAAGACCGGCGAGGCGCCAATCCTGGGATCGAAGATAGACGGACAGCGCGGGACACGCCCGGTCAGAGCTTTCTCAGCTGAGGGCTTCGAGGCTCAGGGCATGGCTGGCGTGACGGCTGATTTCTTGGGCAGCGCATTTACCCTGGGCCGGCTTCCCACAAAGATGCTCGAGTTCGAGGACACCTTCTTCAAGGTGGTCGCGCAGCGCATGAGCCTTTATCAGCAAGCCTATCGCACAGCCAGGGGCGAGGGCCTGACAGGTGATGCGCTGAGCTCAAGGATCGCGGAGTTTGTATATGACCCGCCGGCATCAGCTCTGAAAGAGGCTGACGCTCACGCTAAATATGTAACTTTACAAACTGACCTGGATGCAGCTGGCAAAGCATTGAACGGGGTCCGCAAGATCCCAATGGTCAGATATTTTCTGCCCTTCTTTAAAACACCATACAACGCGGCGAAGTACGCGATGGTCGAGCGCTCACCGCTGGGCTTCTACTACGGCGAAAGCGCAAGAGCGATCAAACGTGGCAAGGCTCCTGGCGCATCACCAGCTGACAAGGCTGCAGCTGATATGGCGCGCACCAGGATCTATGTCGGCAGCGCGACCATGATGACGGTCGGCATGATGGCGGCAAACGGTCAGATTACCGGCGCCGGACCAGCTGACCCCGAGCTCAAGGCCGCTCTGCGCCGCACTGGCTGGCAGCCTTACTCGATCCGGGTCGGCGATAAATATGTGAGCTACGCAGGAGCTGAGCCGTTTTCATCTGTGCTTGGCCTGGCAGCTGACGCAGCTGAGCTCGGCATGAGCTCGAGCCTGGATGGCGCCAGCTGGGAGCGCGCGCTCATGGCGGCGACCGGAGCTGTGTCTTACAACATGACAAACAAGACATTTCTCCAGGGCTTCGCCAACCTGGTCTCAACCGTCAACGATCCTGGCCGATATGCCAACGGCACGATAGAGAGCTTTCAGCGCTCGCTAGTTCCACGGGTCGTGGCGCAGGTAGAGAAGATGCAAGACCCCCTGGTGCGCGATGCCAGGTCTGTCATCGATCAGCTCAAGAGCCAGGTGCCCTGGCTTAGCAACACGCTGCCGGCCAAGCGTAACTTCTGGGGCCAGAAGGTCATGCTGTCACCGGCCCTGGGGCCGGACATGCTGAGCCCGATTTACACAAGCACCATCGGGCCCAACCCTGCAGCTGAGGGTGACAACGCAGCTCAACGAGCCTTCGATCTTGACCAGCTGTTCATCGCGCTGCGCTGGGGCCCTGGCAAGCACCCGGATGTCTACTCACAGAACGGCATCAAGGTCGGCCTCAAGCCCAAGGAGATCGAGCAGTTTCATATCTACGCCGGCGCTAGGTCGCTCGAGTACATCGAGCAAGTGGTCGAGAGCGATAACTTCCAGCGTCTGTTCAAGATCTGGAATGACGAGGTCAGCCAGCCGACAACGCTGATGGATGTCCAGGTTGCCGACAAGACACTTACGCCAAGCACCAACGCCCAGGAAGCTCGAGAGCTCTGTATCGACATGCTGCAGAGCGCAGTGACGGCTGCCAGGCAACAGGCTCGTAAGGATCTGTTTGAAGATCCGACCTTTGGGCCTGAGATCGAAAGCGCATCCGAGGACTACATCCAGCTCATGCAGCAGAAGAACGATAACATTAGGGATATGATGCGATGACAGTATCCACCACCAGCAACAAGGTCAGCTTTAGTGCGAATGGCAGCACGACCGTCTTCGCCTATAACTTCAAGATTTTCGCTGACGCGGATCTGACGGTCATCATCCGAGCTGCAGACGGCACTGAGACGACAAAGACGCTGACCACGCACTACACGGTTTCAGGCGCTGGATCTGCATCTGGCGGCAACGTCACCTTTACCAGTGGCAATACGCCGGCCAACGGCGAGACTGTCGTGATTGCTCGCCAGCTCACCAAGACACAAGGCACCGACTACGTCGCAAATGATCCCTTCCCAGCTGAAAGCCACGAAGACGCTCTGGACCGTCTGACCTTCATCACGCAGGAGCTGCAAGAAGAGGTTGATCGTTCGATCAAGGCCTCGGTCACCAACACCATCACCTCGACAGAATTTACGATCAGCGCCACAGATCGTGCCAATAAGATCTTCGCTTTTGACAGTTCTGGTGACCTAGCTGTCACCCAGGAGATCGGCACGTTCCGAGGCAACTGGGCAGCCAGCACTGACTACAATCAGCGCGACCTGGTCAAGGACACCAGCACCAACAACATCTTCATCGTAAACACAGCCCACACCAGTTCGGGCGCGCAGCCGCTGACGAGCAACGCAAACAGCGCCAAGTATGACCTGATTGTCGATGCTGCGACTGCGACAAGCGCGCAGACAGCCGCGGCGTCCAGCGCCAGCTCTGCCAGCACAAGCGCGTCCACGGCGACGACAAAAGCATCCGAAGCGGCGACATCGGCCACCAATGCTGCAAGCAGCGCGACGGCAGCCGCTGCATCTGAGACTGCTGCCGCCGCGTCCGAGACTGCTAGTGCAGCATCAGAAACGGCAAGCGCCGCGTCAGAAACTGCTAGTGCTGCGAGCCAGACTGCCGCCGCTGCCTCGGCATCTTCTGCATCGACATCTGCCTCAACGGCGACGACCAAGGCATCCGAAGCATCGACCAGTGCCACGACCGCCACAACGAAAGCCACCGAGGCGGCCAGCTCTGCAACCACAGCATCGACCCAGGCATCAAATGCCTCGACCAGTGCATCGACAGCCACCACAAAAGCATCTGAGGCAGCGACAAGCGCAACCAATGCGGCCAGCTCTGCGACCGCTGCGGCGTCATCAGCTACAGCAGCGGCATCAAGTCAGACTGCGGCGGCTTCAAGTGCAACGGCAGCAGCATCTAGCGCGACGGCGGCGGCGGCCAGCGCGGCAACAGCAGAGGCAGCCGCAATACCTTTTGCTATAGCGTTGGGGTAATGAAAAATGGCTAACACGTTCAAACTGAAAACCAAGGCCGGCGGCAGCGTTGGCGCTAATACGGACATGACGATCTACACTTGTCCGTCTTCAACACAGACCACGATCATCGGCATGTCGATAGCCAATATCGCAAGCAGTCAAATAACCGTCGATGTGAAGATTGAAAGCGACACAAGCGACACAGAAACGAACGCCAATGTGTTTGTCATTAAGGACGCGCCTGTGCCGGCAGGTGGCACGCTGGTGCCGATAGGCGGCGATCAAAAGATCGTCTTGCAAGCCACCGATGTCATCAAGGTGCAGAGCGACACAGCCAACAGCACAGACACTGTTTTAAGCATCCTGGAGATCACCTAATGGCTTACCTCGGCGTAAAACCCGCTGCGATCACCAGCGCCACAGAAGCAGAGATTGCTGGAGATCTGACCGTCGATACCAACACGCTGCACGTCGATGCGGCTAACAACCGTGTAGGGGTGGGCACTGTCAGCCCTGTCCTACCCCTTGAAGTAAACGGCTCCACTAACGTGGCTGTTTTTCGGTCTGATGCGTCAAACTCCATTATTCAGCTTGCCAACAGCACAGGTACAGGCGGCGATAATGGCACGCTTGTCGGGTCTGTGGGCGACCACCTCTATTTCAGAGCAGGTGATAGCGAAAAGGGCCGGTTCTTGTCTAGCGGTGGCCTCACCTTCAACGGCGACACGGCGACGGTAAATGCGTTAGATGATTATGAGGAGGGAACTTTCACGCCTCAGGTTTATCACAGCAGCACTGACAATGCGACGTTTAGCGCTGCTAACGGCAACTACACGAAAATTGGCAACACTGTCACCTGTCAAATAAGGCTAGACAGCGGTAATACAGGCACGGCCGGGACATTTTTGGTCATTGATGGACTGCCTTTCACAGTGAATCAGGGGCAACAAAATCAGACGATTGGTGTCTGGGGTTCAAATCCTAGCGCGCAGGTGGGCAATATTCACGGCTTCAATCCGCCTAGAGTATTTAAAGGTGGATCAGACGTAACCACTCAGATGACGTTCTTTACAGCCCTGCTGGTGTATAAAATATGAGGAGTAAACAATGGCCCTAAAGAAATCGTTTGAATATGACTGCGAGGTTCGCGGCCCATACAAAGCCGTGCAGGTTCGTCAGGCCACGGTCATTAAGGATGATGGCACAGAGATTAGCCGCAACTACCATCGGCACGTTCTGCAATGCCGCACCAAGTCTGGCGACAAATGGGGCGACACCGACATCAGCGGTGAAGACGCATCTGTACAGGCAGTGTGCAACGCCGTGTGGACATCAGACATCAAGTCTGCCTACGAGACATTCGTAGATAGCCAGGAAACACCATAAGGAGCCAGAGTAATGGCATACATCGGTAAATCACCTGACGGCACTGGAGTTCGTTCACGCTTCTACTACACGCAAAGCAGCGGTGGTGGGACTAGCGTCAGCGGCTCTAGCGACAACGGCACGTCATTAGCTTTCAGCGATGGTGCTTATGTTGATGTATTCCTCAACGGAGTCCTGCTGGTTGCTGGCACTGACTACAACACCAACACAGCAAACACCATTGCTGGCCTAGCTGCACTGGCAAATGGAGATGTGGTCGAGGTGGTTGTCTATGACATCTTCACCGTGGCTGACACGGTATCAGCATTGAATGGCGGCACGTTTTCTGGTGCGGTTGGGTTTAGCGGCGGCATCACTGGCGATGTGGCCTTTGACACCGACACGCTCAAGGTGGATAGCAGCAATAACCGAGTGGGCATCGGGACGACCCCTGACAGCCCCTTGCACGTCATTGGCGACGGCAAATTCAAAGCAAGCGGCGAAACAAAAATTAGGTTCCAAAACGACACGACCGGCACAGGCAGTAGTGACGGCTCTTTTGTTGGGGTTTTTGGCGGCACAGATGGTATGGCGATCTATAACTATGAAGCCACGCCTGTTCGATTTTTCCAGAGCAATGCAGAACGGATGCGACTGGATACCAGCGGCCGCTTACTAATAAATCGCACTTCTGCATCGAGTGTTAATCCACACTCCAAGTTGCACGTTTTGGCAGATAGCGCAGTCAGCGCAGTCACGATACAAATCGGCAGCAACGGATTTGCTGGCTTTTCGTTTCTTAATGAAACTGGTTCAGATGTTGGTAGTATTATTATTGGCGCATCTAGCACCGCTTACAACACATCTTCAGACTATCGCCTCAAAGAAAACATCGTTGACATGA
>CETN01078950.1_pt1 | contig 14067 bp, 10 predicted proteins | sample 531301 | NCBI WGS metagenome assembly CETN01 (sample SAMEA2622656, study PRJEB7988) | marine metagenome | isolation source: saline water (ENVO:00002010), including
AAACGCTTGTGTTTTTAAGTCTGTATACACGTCATCTACATTTAACCCTTGTGTGTAGTTGTTTTTTGTTGGACATAAATCCGAACCAGTATTTGACGTATATTCAGGATAGCTAGAAGAATTGTCGCACAAGTAATCGATTAAGCGTTGTCTATGGAAGTTGCCCATATCGTTTGCTTGGTCAATTAGTGGTCTTAGGTCGTCGTATGTTGCAGCAGAACTTTGTTCACTATTCATAATTACAACGGCGTTGTTTACAAAGCGTACTCTTAAATAAGGTATTAATTGTGAAAAGGCATATTGCACAGTTGCAGGTATAACATACTGATCAAGCAATGTTTCGTAAACACCTGACACTGAACCTGTGTCAATATCGCTGCAAAGCTTGTCATATAAGTCAGTTCCTAACACAGGTAGAATCCAGCGTTGTTGTGCCATATAAACGTAAGGACGGATAAGATCGTCGTCAACTGACCCTCCGATTGCTGTGTCTCGTTTCAGTCTGTTTGCTGATACAAATAGTGCTTGTGATTGTGCCATTAGTTTCTAGGTGTTTTAATTTTAGCTGCAATTTGTGGGTCTATAAAACCTCTGTTTTCCATATCTCTTGGTCGTTTTGCAACTCTTATGTCATTTTTTTTCAATAGACTAGCTTGTTCCTTTTGTATAAGACGTCGTGCTTCATTTACGCTAATTCGTTTGTTGTCTTTCTTTAAGTACGTCCTACGTTCCCAAAAGTGCTGACAAGACCCACCACCTTTATAAAACCAAATGTTATAAAAGTCAGAGCCAGCAGGCCCCCAGCCAGGGTTAGTTGCTCGGTCTGATGCTAATTCAATTTGTTCTTTTGTCCATACTTTGTTGCCTGCTGCAATCATAAGCTTGCAAAAGTCTCTTGACGGGTTTCCATTTATACCTGTTTTCTTAGGCATATAAGCGTAACGTACTCTAATTAATTCGTTGTCTTGTTCAGATACTCCACGACTGCCTCGTTCTTGTGAGCTGCCTGGTATAACCCTTGGCTTTGCAAAATTCCACATCTTGTTAAGATGTTCTTCGTGATCGTAGTTTACTTTGCTTGCATCTACTAAACTAAATTCTTTAAGCAATGTTGATTCATCTTCAGCTTGCTCAATTAAACTTTCGGCAGCAGATAAGCGAACACAATCGCTCATTTCTTCTTTGCTTAGGTCTAGTTGCTTTAGTCTTGACTTAGCCCATCTAAGGCCAGCTTTACCACCCCAAGCGTCATACATAAGCTTACCACATCCGTCGTTGTACGACTTACTACTTTCTAGATCTTTAGCGTGACGTGTTAAGTAATTAGCCATACGTTGTACGGTTTCAATACTTATTGGTTCTCCGTTAGCTAATTGGTTCGCACGTTGCTTACCAACGGCTGTGCCACAAGTACCCCATCCGTTCTTATCTACAAAGTCTAAAACTTTCTTAGCATTGTTTTTTACTGATTGTGGATAGTCAGTAATTGATTCGTCAAAGACGTTTCTTTTTTTTTTAGTTTTTTTGCTTCTAAATTTTTCTATTTCAACTGTTGCATCTTTGCCTTCAGTGAATAGAGCTTTAGCAACAGCAGGGTCAAATTGTAGCATTTGCACTAAGAAAACAATTGCTTGCTCTGGTGTTAGTAATCCTTCTCCAACTTTTACAATAATATCAAGTGCCGATGAAATTTGCGCACCATTATATGAAGCTTCTTTGTCGATAGTTATGTCTGGCATTATATCACCTACTTCTTCAACATCGTCTACTTGTACTTCATCGACTTGTTCGTCAACAATAACTTCATCTTTAGTCGTAACGCCTTCTTTTTGTTGCTCACCTTCGTCTAGCGTTTCTATGACATCTAAGTCTAAGAAGTCAGCAGGTTTAGCTGTTATAAAGAATAGATCTAGCTCAATGTCATTTATGCCAAACAACATACCGAACGTCTTTAAAATTATGTCTTGAAATGGAGCAATTACAGTATTGTTAAACAAAGAATATGAATCCCTTAATTCGTCTGCGTTATTTCCAAAGCCACCACCTTCTGATCGTATTCCAAACATCAAAGGACTAACCACGCGATGCGCCGTTAGTATCTTCTCGCTAACTAGCTTCGAAAGATACTCATACATTCCGTCAGCACCGTTTTGTTGTATAGGTGTAAAACTTGGAGCTGTCTCGTCGCCGTCGTTAAACGTAATTAAAATACGTCCTGCATTATCGTCGCCAGTAAACTTTTGTATGACTTTTTGTTCTATAACACGGCGTTCTTCTTGTGTTGGTACGCCATTCTTAAACGATAAAAGCATCGAAGGGAAAAACCCTCGACGTATGTTCGAAAGATGAAAGTCGCTGATGCGTTGATCAAGTTCACAATAATTAGTACCACCAGCATAGTCAGGCACAGAGTAGTAATGTAGCGAAGGCGTATACCTTTTAATCTGTAAACAAGTAGATGCAACAGTTCTGTCTTCTAAAGAAAACGCTTTAATTGTTTTTTCTTTTAGTCTTTTTTCTTTCCAGTCTGACTTATAATAGTATTCGTTCACGTTTCCTTCTTCGTCAGCAATCCCACTTCGCATTGTGTGGACAGGTAAATGTTTTATACATCCTATTCTTGTTCTTGATGCGTTCCAAATAACATTAACATAAGCCATACCATATAGCTTTAAATCAAATGCTACTCGTTGCAAAAGACCGTCAGAACTCTTGCGAAGTAAATCTTGTAGACGAAGCCATTGTTCACGTTTAGAATCGCTGTCGTCTCTATCTGTAGCATCTAAACCACCACCGTAAATCATATCAGCAACACCGTTTATGATCGCACCGTTAGTTGAACTTGCTAAAAATAAATCTCGCAAGTAGTCACCGTAAAGGTCGTCAAAACCATACGAAACATAATTTTGACCTTGCTTTTCTTGAAATACTGGTATCTCTTGGTCAGTATAATTTATAACGCTAAAATCGTGTTTGTTCATTATGGGTAAACGTATTGATTAACCGTAGGGTTATATTCGTTAAAGTCAGGAGTTACTTCTTCCATATTGCCAGAAAAGTCTCTAACATAGGCCATACCTTCTTCTATCAAAGTTGCGTTAGCAGGATCTAAGTTTGTGGTACTTGTTTGCTCGTAAATATTGTAGGTATAAAAACCCATAGGATATGTGTCTAGCTTTCCAGTGTCGTCGTAGAATTTTATTATGCCGTTAGTTGGATCTGCTGTTGTGTCTTTGTCCATTACTCCAAAAGTAAGTCGTACAAACCTTGGTACATTGTCGGTATTTACTGTCAAAGGTATAAAATACAAAGAATTTTTAGAACTTAACGAAGTAAGCTCTACTAAATATTTAACACTAGATTGTGCAATACTTTGAACTTGGTTTGCTGTAACGTAAAAATGATTTGTTACGTCCGTACCTGTTGCGTTATTTGCGTTCCTAATTTGTTGCATCTATGGAATATATAAGAAACGTGTATTTGTTTAAAATAAAAAGGGATGCGGCGCATTGCCACACCCCTTCTTATCGTTAATCAAACCAACTTACGCTGATGTGATTGCTATGTCTGCGGCATCTGCTAACCCATCGAATGGGAAGTTTGTGCCACCTACCGTTGGAGCTGGTAGTATGTATAACGGATCTTGCTCTTTAGCAGTAAAGTTAAGCGTTAAGCCATTCATATCTGAACGGTTTGTTCCTGTCGCTATTGTATCACCACCAGTAAGGTAGCACCCGTCCACTATTCCCATTAAGAAAACATTATCGTTAGAATCTTGTACAAAGATTTGCGCACGATTTTTTGCGATTAGTCCTAATTGAAATAGGTCTGCGGCAACAACTTTGTGTAGCACTACGTTTAAAGTTTGATTGTACATAACTGAACCTGTCGCCTTATCAGCTTCAATTGCAACAGTTAAGTTTGACAAGTCAGTTACTAAATCATATTTGTATACTTGCACCTTTGAACCAGTTGGCGAACCGAATATATCCCAGTCTTGAAAGTCTGCGTCTGTGATAATATAAGAATCTGCCGTCACCGTTGCCGAAGCAAGTATGTTAGAGCAGTAGTTACTACAAAAATAAATTGCCTTTAAACCACCGATTGCATCTCTACAATCGATACCTCTTGCGGCTGATATTAAACAAGGCATATTATTCTATTTTAGTGATTAAGAGAAGTTAAATCCAACAACACCGTCATTCTTAACAGCTACGTTTACACCAACTCCGAAACGCAATGCAACTTTTACGTTGTCTGATCCGTCGTAAGCGTAAGCTGGAATTAGAGCAGCTTGTGTATCTGGCGTGTAGTTGTTTGTACCAACAACAATATTGTCAGGGTATGTAAATACCATCACGTCAGTTGTGTTTGGTATACCAGATGTTGGGTAAACAGGATAGCCTAAGTATGTCGCTCCGCCTAAGTCTTGGTTGTAACCTTGGTTTGTGCTTTGAGCTGCGATCGCTTGCAAGAAGAAAGCGTAAGCTTCGTATGACATATAGAATCCACATCCTGGCTTTTGAAGAATACCTGGCGCAGCTTGTGCTGCATCAAATACTGTACTCATATGACCAAGGATAGTTGCTGCTGTAAACGCTGTACCTAGGTCAGCTTCAATGAAGTCTGCCATTGCTGATGCGTCAATACCAGCTTCGTCAATTACTCCGTCGTTAGATAGGAAACCTGTTCCAAAAGGTGAAGCTCCACTCCACATCAAAGTTTCTAGGTGTGTTCCAGTTCTTTCTGCAACAGCAGCCATTAAGAAGTCAGTAAACGCAACAGGTATGTCGCCGTTTCTTTGCATACGTCCTTGAGCTGCTACCCAAGTTGGGAAAATCTTTTCGCGACAAATTACTTCCATAACTGCTAGATCGCTAAGTTCAACAACTTGTTCGTCTAGTGTTAAGTCTGCTCCATCGTTAAACGAACAGTTAGCCGCTTGAATTGTGTCAGATGTTCTAAGCGAATTAATTACGGCCTTAAATTGTACGCCTTCAATTAAACGACAACGACCTTTTGCAATAGTTTCTGCGCCAAGTAGAGCCGCCGTTACATAAGGTAAAGCTAACTCACCAGCATAAGTGTTTGCTGCAACAGTAATATCGAAATCGTATTTCTTTAAATTACTCATAAGATTATTTGTTAGAGATTATGTTATGTAGCGCACGTTCTACACTATTTAATTGTTTTAAATCTTTTGGCTTGTGCGTAGCCGAAAAGTTGTTTGGCGAGTGTGTTACACCCTTAGATGCTGGCGCATCTTCTAAAGCGTTTAGTCTTTCGCTAATACTTGCAAAAGCTTCTTCTAAGAATTTAGACATATCTTCTCTGTCGTCTTCTTCTTCTTCAGCAACTACTTCAACAACTTCCTCGTCGTTAGAGTAAATAGTTGCTACAAGAGTAGCGATAGCGTCGATAGTGTCTTGTCCTAAGTCTGGGAAACCTTGGTCGAGTGCATCACGAACTTTGTCGTAATTCATATCGACTTTTTTCTTCTCGTAGCCCATCTCGTCTTCGTCATCTTTTTCGTTTGGAGATTCTTCAAGTTCTACTTCAACTTCAACTTCGTCATCTCCTAAAGATGCTAGACGAGAATCTTCGTTTACAACAATTTTCGTTCCGTCCTCAAGTGTATATGTACCAGCGTCAATAAGTGATGCTTCTCCACTATCGTCGAGAATACGAACTTCAACGCCTACGTCCATTGACTCAGCTTCAGTAACGACAACACGCCCGTCGTCAAGACGAGCTTCGGCATATAACTTCGTTTGTGGAAGTCCTAGTGCCTTTCTGATTTTTTCAACTGTGTTCATTACGCGTAATTAATTAATTTATCATTGATATATATAAACCTTTTTATGGTGTTTATTTTCAGCCGTATTTTGAACGGATCATACCACATACCTTTTCTGCTACTTCTTTTGACCCATAACGATTTGTTTGATCGCGTATACATTCATCCCAGGGGTACGATTCTAGTTTTTCCGTGCTTAGTGTGTGTGATTCACAAGGCATAAACCAAACTTTGCCTTCGAAGTCGTGTGTGTGAAATCCGTTGCATCCTATGTCGTTAGCAATTTTGATGGCCATTTCTTTTGTTGAATATGCTAATCGGTCATTTATAACTGCGTAATTGTCATCTATTGCAATACTTGCGTGCGCCTGTTTAGACATATAAAGTGTTTCACCGTTTACTGAAACTGCGTTGAATCCAGTTCTATTAAAAAAGATTTCTCCCCAAAGTTGTGCGTCTTGTGCCATCTTAAATAAGGGCTGTCCGTTTAGTTCACCAGACGGTGTTACTTCTTCTAAAATTATAGCTTTAAGTTCTTCAATAATTTGCTCGTCTTCAGGACAATTTTTGCACAGCTTGCCACGTTTCATCTCAACAAGTCTGTCAGTAAAGTAACCTTCTATTGAGTAACCTCGCACTTCACGTTTCTTTACCTTTTCCCAAATTTCTTTGTTGTTTACTTTTGACGCAATCATCCAAGTCCCAACAGGCAAATTAAAACCGTACAATGCGCTTTTGTCTTTGTCAGAATCTTCGACTAGCCAAGATTCGACAACAGTAACGCCGTCAATCTTTGACGCGTGTTCAAGGGTGCTTTCGTTTGTTCTAGCTTCACGCATAAACAATTCCATCGCTTGACGTACTGTGTCTTTAGAAAAATAGACGTCGTATTCTTCGTCGTTTTCGTCTAGGCGCATAATCAACTTATCTGGTATCAACGCAGGCCCGATAAGCATTTGCTTTTCTTCGTCCATAGCAAACGACATCTTCTTGTCGGCGTTGCTAGATAAATAAACAAAATCAGTTTCAATAGCAGGGAATCGAACTAAACTAACGGCTTCAATGCCGCTGATTGGTTCATCTTCATCAATTAGAAGTTCTACTTTCTTTCTCATATCTTTAAAAATATATTCTGTTTTATTGTTTATTTTAACCACCACCAAGTGATGCTTGATTTTCTAGTGTTGCTGCAAGTGCGTCTGCGTCGGCTATGTCTTGTTGAATGACGTAAGCTTGTACAGCTGTTGATGTCATTGCATCATTAAATGACTGCAACAAGTCTGGTGTAAGCGCAAGTTGGGGGCCACCACCACCACCACCAGCACCACCAGCACCACCACCACTACTACCAGATAAGTCGGGCATATCTGTATCAAGTCCTTCAACTGCTGCGCCAGCTTGATTCATTATACCTTTTATAGACGCAAATCCTGACAATACAATTCCAACAAGTGTAGCAGTAAATCCAGGTGCAGCAAAGACTGCGCCTGGGCCAGTTGCAGCAGCAGATTGTTGTGCGTTTTTAACAGCTTCTGATATTGCAATACCTTTATTAACTAAGACTTGTGCAACAGCTAACTTTCTTTGCCCCTCTTCAGTTTTAGCCATAGCATTTAAAGCTTGGAATCCAGCTTGCACTAACCCCATTCTTGCTGTTCTTATTGCTTGAGCTGTTGCTTGTTCCCTTGCAAGTTTTTTGTCATCTCGTGCCTTGTCTATTGCGTCTTGTTTGTCTTTCTTTGCTTGTTCCTCTGCATCTGCTGCGTCAATAACAGCTTGACGTTGATCTTCAAATTTTTGTTGTATTGCTAACCTTTCAGCATCTAGTTTTCTTTTTAAATCAAGTGTAGCAGTTTGACCTTCCATCATAGCTTCTAATTGAGCTACTTGTAATCTTGCAGCTTTTTTGTCGTGTGCTTCAAGCTCGATTTCCTCTTCAGTCATTAAATAAGTACGCAACTCTTCGATTCTTTTTTCCTCTTCTTGCCTGATAACACGTTGCGTTTCTAAGATCGCTTCTTGCTTTTCCTTCTCAGCTGCCTTTACTGCATCGGCTTCGGCTTTGGCTTTTCGAGCAGCTTCGGCACGAATTGTATTCAGTCTGTTGTTAAGTGTCGTCTGCATTTCAGCAGATTCCGTCCTTATGTTTATAAGATTAACTTCCAATTGCGCAAGGTTATCTAAATCATCTTCGCTTGTGTCACTTAACGACGCACGTTGTTTTGCAATATCAAATTCTTCTTGAGCTATTCTTTGACGTTCGGCCATCAATTCTTTTTCAATAGCCATCGTTTTTTCGGCCGCTTCAATACGTTCTTCGATGCCTCGTGTCGTGTCCTCGGCAATCATATTAAACTCTTTAATTTGCGCTCTGCCTTCGGCAAATTGTATATTTAAATCACGTTGCGAAGTTCTTAACGCTTGTGATCGTCTTTCTAGTTCCATTACTTGACGTACGGCCTCGCCAATAGAGCCACTAAGCTTGTCCATACCTTCACGGTAATTGTCAAGTGCTTTTTGTGGGCCACCAGTAAACAGACCTACAATGAACCCTCCAGCAGCTTGCAAAAAGCCCGTCACTCGCTCAACAACTGCGCCTAGACCAGCCATAGCAACTTTAAGCATTTTAGCACCTTTGTTTGTTTTAGTGAACGCTGTAACTAATGCAACAACGGCAACGACAAGTGCGCCAACTCCAGTAGCAATTATAGCACCTCTAGTTAGCTTTAGTCCTTTAATAAAAGCTTTTGTGCCTTGTGCAGCTTTTCTAAAACCTGTAACTGCGCCATTAGTCATACTGTCTAAGGCAGTAGATGCACCCTCTATTCCTGTGCCTAGACTTTTTGTTGCATTGTCAACTTTGTTTATTTGTTGTGTTGCTGTGTCTGCTCCCTTAACAACTACACCTACTTCAATTTTTTCAGACATATTTATTTGCTTTGATTGCTTGTTTTACTTTTTTAAAAAATCCACGCAAACCTGTGTATTCATAATAACCATATAATTGAAGCGTATATGTATCTTTTATAACCTCGTTATTTTGTGCTAATTTTAAAGTATTAGGTATTGATTCACCTACTTTGTTTAAATATTGTATCATTTTATTCTTGTACTAAAGGAAGTCCATCTTCAGATAGTATGTCTCCTAAATTTTCTAACAACAACAAGTTGCTTTCTTGACGCATAGTCGCTGACGATGTATTCATAAAAGTAATTGAGCAATCTAAGTTCCAAGCGCAAATTGTATCTGTTGGGCCAGTTACGTTGATCACAAAGCCCATAAGTGTATTGTTAAAACTACCCGTTCCCTTTGTAGCTAAAACTTCTACAACTCGACTACCTGCATCCGTGTCCTCTTGTGCAAAGTCCGTTTGTTCTGATCCAGTTATGCTTATTGTTCCTTGTAGATTCTTAGCCATAAAAGTATAAACTTTAAATGACGTTGAATTTGGTGATCCTACGCTAGATGTAACAAAATAGTCGTCAGTCTGTATAGACAAAGCTCTTACAATAATACGTGCTGACATATTTACGTCAAGCGCAAATGCTTTTCCTACATTTGGGTTGCCAGTAGGCGTTGCAGTAGTTGTAGTGTTGCTGTACGTTGTAGCATATAAAACAACATTTTTTTGCGTTGTTAGAATACCACTTAAAGCATTTTGTCCTTGTATTGATATTTCTCCTGGTATCGGGTTATGATTTAAGGACATACTTTTTACTGCGTGTACGCCACCTAAATTTGACACCATCGATTTACCAACAGCAATCGGCGAACCTGGTATTTGTCCATCGCTAAATCCGTTACCACCACCAGTATTGCCTGTTGCCCACATACAAGCGTTTAATGTTGTGTTCCAAGTGTAGTGGTTTTCGTTACAACATTCTTCTGTACCGTTAGATGTAACGCCCGTTTCAGGGTTAATAAATTGCACAAACCCGTTTTGTTGAAAGCCAGCAACAACAAGCTCACATTCTGCATCTGGCTGTGGTATGCTTTGACTTTTAAATGCGTCAAGCTTTTTTAACAGAGTAACCTTACAAGGTACGTTTGCAAATGGTTGGTAGTTTGAAATAGTTAAAACTCTGTAAGCTGTATTCTTAATGATGATTTCATCGTTGAACTTAAAATTAAATATGTCTGTTGGACTAAGCATAATTTCGCACTCAACAAGACGAGCTTCCTCGCCGTAGATGCTCATTAAAAACTGTTGGTGATACCTTGCAAAATAACCTTCGTTAGACGGTGTAGCACCATAATTTAACAAGCCAAAAGCGTGCGATTGATTAAATGACCATAATAACAGAGGCGAATCGCTTGCAATTTCGTTGCCGTTGTTGTAAAAGTTTACACACAAAGGAAATGTTGTGACTGACGTTTCTTCAATAAAATACGACGCACTGTTTGCTAGTGTTTTAACTCCGTTGTGATAAAACAATTTAGGTTTAGCTGAAGATATAGGCCCGTTCGTGTCTTGTCCATAACCCTTGTGAATTAGAACGTCGCCTATTTCTGATTCATCTCCGTTAGCTTTTGGTATGCGCCCAACTTGAAACGGTGCAAATAAAGGGTTGTTTTTTAAAGTGCCTGACGTAAAATCTTCACCGACTTCTTGCTTATACCTTCCAATTACATATTCATTTTGTTCTTGAAAATTACTATTAAAAATAGTGTCATCTTCAGCGTCCTCAAAATGTAAAAACTTATTCCTTATTGTATCTGTTGGCTTTATTGTAAATTCTTTAGATGTGTCTAGCTTGTCAGTCCAGTCTTTACGATCGCCAGCGTCAATATAGTCTTGCCAAGGCTGTATGTTTAATTGTTTTACGTCGTTGTTGTCTGACGTTATACATAAATTAAACCTTTCAGCTAAATCTTTTACAAATACGCTTTGCTGTACGTCAGGCATATTGTTTGGCATTTGCGCAATGCCATTATTTAAATTAGACGCATAAACTGTAAAAAATGTTCCTTCGGGTATTACTCTTATATAATCACCTGATTGATTTGCTGAATAAATAATGATTTCAGCTTGATAGTACAAACGGTCGCCAGCTTCAAGAAACATAGCCCATTCGTGAGTAGGCAAAAAACCAGAGCTTACCCCTGATACATCTGTATATGGCCCAGGAAAGTAATATGAACCTGTATCTTGATTTCCAGATAATCTTTGAACTCGCATAGCAATTCTTCCAACATCTGTTAAGTTTGTTTCATAACCAAGATTCGTTGTGCCATAATACATACCCGTATCTGGCGCATCAAAATATCCTTCATCAATACTAGCAAAGTATTTCCAATTATTTGATTCGTCAAATAAAGCTGGAGGGTTTGAGTTAACACCTACACCAGTATCGTCGTCTAACGCTAAATCAACAATCTCATATGCTCCTGCGCTTTCTTGTGGGTTTGGTGCAGCAGCCCAATTTACTTGAGCTATTGACGTAGCTGGTGTGTGCGATACACATAAACCTGCAACAGGTCTTATTGCTACCGATTCTCTGTCAGTAGCTAAAGTCATATATAACTTAGTCCAAGCGTCTGACGTTAAAAACGTATTTGTCTTTAGTGTGTAGCCAGCTTGTGTAAATATTTTTTCAAATAAATGCGCAACATTAATAGCTGGCTTAAACATATAAGGCTGTAAAAAGTTTTCTTGTGCTATGCCTTGTGCTTCTAAGTTTCCATCATCGTAATATAAGAAACTACTTTCGCCACCTAGACCATAATCGGCTAAAGGAAATACAATAACACCATTGCCGACGTTTCCTTGTGTAACATCGTTAGTTAACGTCCAAGAGTTTACAATGTCTGCTGGGCTTAATGGAACGTCGTAGTCTACGTCCATAGCACCTGTTGATTCGCTAATAAATAAGTCTATTAGCTTTCTGTCTTTTATCTCTTGAAAGATGCTGGCTTCTTCTCCAAATACTGCGACCTCGTATTCTTCAGTTTTAGTGTGTACGTTTTTAAGTTGTAAAGATCCTGTTATTATCGGAACACCGTCAACTCTTATTTCGCAATAGCTTTTTTTGTGTATGTTAAAAACATTGCCTGCGTTACTTTGTGTTAGATTTACGTCATAATATAAACCGAAAAATCGTGAATTGTAATTTGTGAACGGCAATCTAAAAGTTTGACTAAATGGGCTGTACCGACCTAGTATATCGTTCCCCTTACTAACTTCGTACTTTAAAGATATACCACCTGGCTGTGCTATATCTAAAGTCCATTGATCGCCTACTACGTCTGTTGCAAGTGTCGGCTTTTGTTCGTATGCAATTAATTCAATCATTAGTAACCTCTGTATGTACCACCTTTAGTTGTCGGTCTTTCTTTTGCGTTTTTAAACTTTATCTGATATAAAAACGGGCTGCGTGTGTTTACGTTTTTCTTGAACACAAACGATGTGTTAGTTATTACAATAGGCGTTACTGTTTGACCACCTGATGAAAGTAAAAACACATATGGAGACAGATGTAAAGCTTCAAGAATGTCAACTTCATTTTCATTAAATAAATCGGTATGCGCTGTAAATTCTTGCCGTGCGTTTACTTTAGCTATTCGCATACCACCTTGATCGCCTCGATAATTAAAGTCTTGTGAAGCGTCTGCCGTGTCCCAATTGCCTGGTACTTGATCAAATGTCTTTCGCTTAATTTGATTAGTGGATTTTTCGCTTACTAAATTAAAGCTTTGATAGTCCCAAGCCCCAAGAGAATTTTGCCACGTCAAAGTGATAGGATTATATCCATCGACTCCATATCTACAATTTGCATCTTTAACTGTAAATTGATAACAACAAGACGCCATTGATGCTGTCGTTGTGTTAGAAGGTACAGTTGATGAATCTTTCATAAAGAAAACTTCATAATATGCAACTGTATTTGGTGAAGCATTAAATTCTGTTGCGATCGCTGCAACTATTGATTGTGTAGCTAAATTCTTTGGCCCAACACCAATGTATTGTTGTCTTTCAAAATCGTTAGACACAGACCCAGGAGCAGTACCGCCTGACGTTGCGGCAGTGATAAAACCTGATGACGTTAACGTGTTGCTTGAATTGTATGTTGCTATGTAAGCTGATACAGCCGTGCCACTTGTTGGAGCTGACCCGTCCATTAACAAACTTAACGTCCTTACATCTTTTAAGGTAACTTCTTGATGAACAACTTTTACATCGGAAGCTGTTGTGCTTATAAAGTTTGAGTCTTTAAATCTGTCGCTTAAAACTTTAGAGTTAACAGAATGTGGGGTAAAGTTTTCAATCCAATCTTCGTCGTGTAAAAAGTCTGGAATCCCTGCATCCCAAGTTTCAGACAATGTTTTTGATCCACGTCGTAAACCTGCTGTCATAATGTAGTCAATAAATTCTCCGTCAATTTTGTTAACAGTGTCAACAACAGGTGCGCCCGTTGCTGTTGTAGAATACTCTTGTTTAAAGCGCATTTCTATCTTTCGGTAGTTTTCGCCGTTACTAAGACTCCAAGGAAATGCAGGGTTGTTTACACCCACTAGGTGTATTGACTTGTCATTTATTTGATTAGTAGAAACATTTTTATCAAATTTCGTTATTGACATAAAGTCTTGAATTATTTGTTCTACTCTGAAAACTCCAGCCCCTTCAGAGTTTGGAAATACTTTCACAGTTGCAGTCAAAGTGCCACCGACATACCATTCAGCTATATAACGAAATTTAAAATAAGAGCCGCCTGAATATTCAGTTGATGTAATTACATACATCTGTTGTTCAAATACGCCGTGTACGTCCGTTGTGTCAGGGCGTTGTTGTACCGTCATACTCATTTTACTTCAAGATTTGGATTTTTTTGTAATGATTGTTTTATTGCGTCAGCCATATCTTCACCAACAGCAACGGCTAAAATATTTAGTGCTTTAATTCTTAAACGCTTCCAAGTGCCACTAATAAACAATGAAGGTTTGAGTCCACGATGCCAAATAGCTCTTGTGATCGCAAACACAATTGACTTGCGTGGCACAAATCTACCTTGTGCGTCTCTTGTTCCTTGTATGTTTTTTTGTGTAGTCCATCTATCAATTGCACCTCGTAAACCTGGCTTTCCACGACCACTACCAAACTTATACGGTGATTCGCTTTGTTTAGGAAAGATGTTCTTTGATGCACCTTGTACACCTTTGTCGACGAAATCCCAATAGTCAACTTGTGGTGTGATGTTTACATACATTGCGTGTTGATTAGCACCCACAAACACTTTCATTGAATTAAAAAGCGCACCTGTATTGATACGTC